>SCPN01000027.1_pt1 | contig 94722 bp, 62 predicted proteins | sample 6106831 | NCBI WGS metagenome assembly SCPN01 (sample SAMN10720447, study PRJNA508395) | human gut metagenome | isolation source: Participant 1, 0 month
ATTAGCTTCAAACGAAAGTCGACGTTGCTTTAAAATCATAGTTTTTTAACAGTTCCACCATTTCGGTGATTGAAAACGCCTTTTCCGCCGGCATTAATTCAGCACGCTGAACGGTCAGCGGAGAGTGAAGGCTGATGGCAAGGTGGCAGTCATTTTCTTCGATAAAACGCTGCAATCCTTTCCGCCCGACAGTAGAAAGCGTGATACGCTTCGGACTCCATGCGTAACCGTAGGTAGCGGTCAGTAGTTCAATGCTTTCAATACCTCATCCAGGGTTATCAGGCGGCTCGCCCATTCCATCATTACGACATTAGTCAGTTTGTCCCGTTCCGGCAGCAGAATGAATCTGGTTTATGATCTGGCTGGCGGTCAGGTTAGCCGTATACCCTGTTTACCGGTCATACAGAACTTACAGTTCATCTTGCAACCTACTTGTGACGACACACACAACGTTGCCCGGTCATCATCCGGTATATAAACCGACTCTACAAAATGGTTCTCACCCACTTTATAAAGATACTTCACCGTACCATCTACAGAGCGCATTTCATCTACCGGAGCTTCCGCTCCCACCTCATAGTTCTGCTTGAGCAACTCCGGTGTTTCAATGACAAATTAGTCATATCATCAATCGAGGCTACCTTCTTTTCGTAAAGCCGGGATGCAATCTGCTTGGCAGCAAAGCCGGGCATACCAGTCTTTTGTCAATGATTGAAGCTCTACAAGAGTCATTCCTAAAAGGGGATATTTAGACATTCTTCTTTCTGTTGATAGTTTATATCTGCAAATGTAAGGAAATAAAGTCGATTTCCGTATAGCAGGAATGTAAAAAGTTAACAAAGGGAAGTATGCCTCCGTTATGATTCAACCACGCTGATATATTGAAGTAGCTTTTGCGCCATTTCAGAATCCTCGCCATTCTTTTCACTTCATGACCGTAAGCCTCACGGAAACAAGCCAGCGCCTCTTCCCGTTCATTACAAAGCTGAAAACAAACCCTAAGTTCTGACAAGCCAGAATCGTATCTTCATCCTCCCATCCCAGATATTTCTTTCGCAGTTCAAGCTCTCTGAAAAAAGCCTCTTTCGCCATTGGATAATTCTCCAACTTCACATAAGCTGTGCTTTGTAATAATATACCAGACAGGAAGCATTAGGGTCAGTATCATCGTGAAAATCCAAACGTTGCAATACGAATCACGTTATCATAGTCTTTATTCATGTAATACTGCTGCATAATATCACATCTCAATGCCTCATAGCGGACAGTCAGTTCCGCCAGACGCGGTTTTTCGCTGAAATACATTTCATGCAGAAGAGACTCACGGAAGAATAAAGTAGATGCCTGCTCATCGCCACGTTCATTCATCATCCGTTTGAATTCCCTGCACAGATAATACAACTGTTTATGACAAGCGACGATCTGTTTTTGCTATCTATCTGTATAGCAATGTGTCCTGATTCATTCATCAGCATCCATGCTTCATCGTATCGTTTGATATAATAAAGACATTTACCCTGCATACGCAAACGCCACTCCACCGGACAGTCTGCCATTCAATGACTCGTGCATTTCAGCTACTTTCCGGAATTTCTCGGCAGCACTCTCTTCCTCATCCTTATAGTAATCACAATAAGCCAGATATTCGGAAAGTTCAATGACTTCTGCCTGACTCTTCTCGTCAGCAGAAGCCGCATGATAATCAAGCGCTATTCAAATAGATCGCCGCTTCATTGTATTGCTCATTGTAGTAATATGCCAAAGCTAGATTTCGACAGGTGTTGGCAATCTCCAGTTCGAGTCGGTACTATGTTTCCTGCATCACCAATTTTCAGAAACAGTCGCATGCCGTTTCGTATTCTTCATTACGGGCATACCGACATCCCTCATTAATCTCCAATACCGACTTGGCAATGAGTGGCATGGCAGCACCTTCCTTACTCTTTCTCACACAGCAGCTGCCGCCTTCGTCAGATGGAAAGAACTGCTCAAGAAAGTAGCCATATCATTAGCAATGACAGGAATTAAAAAAGAATCGATCTCATCAAAGTCCAATTCGGCATAGACTTCAGGCGTAACTTCAGGATTGTCGTTCATGATCGCCTTCTATCTTCCAACAGAGAACGATTCGTGCGATACAGAATCTCGAAAATCTCCACATCACAAATCCAATCCTTCAATATATCCCATTCTTGCATCTTATAGCATTGATAGGTAATTCCACTTTATAGCGATACGAATCATGGTAGCAGAACTGTTTCATGCGATAGTTATAATCGGCAAAAGTCAACGGATGGGAAAGGATCTCTTCCTCATCCAGCAGAGCGGAGATAATTTCATGGCGACTATCATCTATACATTCGTCATCTTGAGCGAAATAGCGTTCGATTGCCTCTAACATTTGTGTGTCACCAATGCAATATCGTCCTCCTTTGTTGGTAAGCCAGCTGCTCATTTCCACTCAACTGCGACCAAAGTATCTGATTAATGTCTGCCATGCTCTTCACTTCATCTTCGGTAAATCCTTCTAAAGTAAGTGAAAGCATCAGAAGCGTTCTTCCAATCTCTTCGGAACCATAATCAGCCGACAAACGCCGTAGCACACTGTCATAGAATTGCCCAACCTCATTGAGCCGGCAATATCCACGCATATATTCATTGAGAGCATCGTACTGACCGAACGAAACCAGCTCGTTGAGCAATACACTTAAACAGCGCGGTTGTTTAGCCAGCACCCACGAAGCAAGAATATCTTCCTGCTGTGCAGACAAAGCCTTGGAGTAAGTAGACAAATATTGCTTTGAGAACGACTTGGCATCCGCCTGTGAAAAGCCATTCAACTGGAAATGAGCGTAGCCATTCTGAACAAAGGGCAGGTAAGCAGTGGATGACGCCGAAAAGCTCAACACGACTTTCACATTCGGGGGAATAGATGCAAATAAAGAAAACAGGGATGCTTCAGTCGGATTCAGATAACTGATGTCATCAATCAACAGAATGATAGGGTATCTTGATGCACCCAGCGCACTCCACAACTGACTGAACTTTTGATAGAATTCAAATCTTATTCAATCTCCTTGAGGTTTCGAAGTGTGTTCCCTGAAAAAGTGTTCAAGCCAGCATCTCCCATCAAAACCGAGTTTTTCACGGCGTCCATGATGGATTTGGCAGTGCTTTGGGTCGAGTCCAGTTCTTTTGAAACTTCCGCCGCGAACAAATTTTCTTCACCCAAAGATTGATGCTTGAGTGCGTTCTGGCATTTGGAAGCTAACATTCTCGCCAACGTTTCCGGATAAGAAGACAATGTAGTACTATCCAAGCGATGATAGATGGAGTCATCGGCATATCATTGTTCACCAAATCGCTCCAATGAGCCAACAAAGCGCTCTTGCCAAGACCGCAACCGCCCGTTACCACCAGGCACCGTTGTTCATCCGCCGCCAAAAAATCAGCAAACGCCTGATCTGCTTCAGGTATTGGATGATAATTGAATAAGAGTTCATTGCGCGTCAGTTGTTCCTGCAATGCTTGATTATCTTCAACGGTCAGTACATCCGGAAACTCCCGTTCAAGCAATTCCGTAAAAGCAGCTTCCACAAAGTTACACAACTGATCGGGCGAATCATACTCCTGCAAGGATAACGATCCTGTTGCAAAATACTCTCTTCAGACGTTTCAATTTAAGAGACTCCTCTTCAGGGCAAGACAGATTATCATCTGCCGACTGTTTTATATAAAATAGGCATGTAACGGATTGGGATTGCGCAGTACACCAAACTGCATTTCAATTTCCGTCACACTCAAATGGTGATTCAAGTCATCTTCTATCCAACGATATTCCAAGCTGTCATTGAGAGTTTGAGATAAATCTTCATAACTGGGACACCATCCATAGCGGTCGCCTACCATACCAATGAAGAAAGGCCGGGAGTTAACGATCTCTTTCAGGCATATTTCAACAACCTTGCCGCTTTTCGCATCTTCTTCTGTGATCCCCCAACGCAAATCAACCAATGAAATGGTGGCACCACGGCTGGCAGCCTTCACTTGCAAACCCTTAAAGAGTTTGACTAATGCAGAACGTTCCATCTCCATGTCTCTGAACGTTGACGAAAGGAATACACGGATAACACGTGAATTTTCAGCGGGAACTGAATACTGGGCTAGTTGTTTAGTCATAATATAGATTTGTATTAGTTAATGAAGTATTTCGCAAAGCCAATTGATAAAGATTGGCAAGATATGGAAATTTAATCAGATAACAAAGGCCATAAACAAAAAAACGAGCACAAAAAAGGCACGGATTACACGGGGTTCGCGGTTCCCTCAAAAGTTTAAACCGCGTAAATCCGTGTAATCCGTGCCTAATATCTATTACTTGCTACTTGTTTAGAAGAACAAGAAGCGTGTATCTTTTACGTTTGCTTTCAGATACAAATCATTCATCAGACGGCTGGCAAAACGTGCGTGCATGTTAGTCAGCGTAGCTTCTTCTGCTTTTGCGTCGAATGTTTCGTTCAGTTTGTCCTTGCCGTATACCTGCAATACAAATACTCCGGCATTACCTTTGATAGGAGCGCTCAACTGATTCACTTCAGCTGCAGAAGCATAAGCACCTACCAGCGGTTCGCTGCTGCGCAATGCTGATACGTATGCAGGAGCTGCAAAAGTAACCATCTTCAAAGAGTCGCTGACTGCATTAGTCATCTCTTTGTACTGGTTGAATGAAGTTGCATTGGCAGCTTTCATGTCAGCCATAATCTTTTCAGCTTTCTTATCTTTTACGATTTCAGCTCTCAACTGATCCTGTACTGCTTTCAACGGACGATATCCTTCCGGCTTAATGCCTACCAGACCTACTACCATCATGTGATCGCTTTCGCCACATTCGTACAAGCCGGAAACATCACCCGGTTTTGCTTTATCAAATGTCCATCTCAACGCTTCTTTTGTACCTCTTACACCACCGATATTGTGTTCAGAGCTGCTCAAATCCATTCTGTCGAGCAATCTGTAACCGGCTTCTTCAGCGTTAGCTACCATCTTTTCTACACTAGGATTAGCTGCGATAAACTGGCTGAAATCATTATAAGCACGGTTGTAAGTTTCTTTGCTGAACTCTACTTCACGTTTGATAACAGCTACTTTATATTTGTCTTTTACAGATTTCTTGTTCGTTACCTGAAGAATTACGTTTGCTTGTCCCATCGGCAAGTTTACCAATTCGTTCACACCTGTATTGTTGATAGCAGAGATGAATTTCAGGTTATCACCATCTATCTGTGCACCTTCATATTGTGCAGAAGTTAGCCAGTTTGCATCACCAGTCTGACCATATTTCTTTGCCAGATCAGCAAAGTTAGCACCACCCTTGATCGCGTTGTAGATACTGTCAGCCAAGGTCTTTGTCTTCAAAGCATCTTCTGCGTATACCTGAATCTGACGGAATTCGACAGAGTCGGCAGCAGCAGCTTTAGCTACAATTTTGAAAGAGTTGATTGTATTGTCGGCACCGTTATAGTAAGGACCATAAATAGTACCTACCGAAGCAGAGTCCAAACGGGCAACTACATCTGACGGGAAAGCTGTTTTGTTATAAAACAAGTCTACATAAGGAGCTTCCGAGCCAGTCGAGCGGATGAAAGAAGTATAATCTTCCGTAGTAGTAGCCAACTGTTCAGTAGCTTCGTCCACTTCTTTCTGGATAGCAGCCCTGTCTTCAGCACTTGCAGTCACTTGTACATCAATGTACTTGATGTCACGAGTTTCCTGATATTGCTTGAATTGTTCTTTCTTCTTGTTATACAAGTCTTTCAGTTCCGATTCTTTCACTACGATTGTAGAGTCCACTACAGAAGAGTAAGGAATACCAGCCATCAACACGTTGTACTGGTTCACTCTTGCGTCGAAAGCGTCCTGTGCTTCCACCGGATTGGAAAGAAGAGCTTTAGACACCAATGCCTGATACTTTTCTGCCAGACGGCTCTCGATCAGAGTTTTCTGAATGAAAGACCAGTATTTATACATGTTATTGTATTGTTCAGCATACTGTGCCGGCATTTGTGATTCGCTCATCTTGGCATATTCCACGAGGAACTTGTTCAACATATCCTTGTCGAAGTTTCCTGTTTGCGGATTCTGGAAAGGAGTTTGTCTCAACAAAGGATGAACGCCTGCTTTCAGGATGTCCTGGATTTCAGCAGCAGAAACAGTCAGTCCCAGTGCTTTTGCTTCTTTTTCGATCAGTTTATTGTTTACGTAGGAACGCCATACTTCATCGCGCACCTGATTGGTTTGTTCGTCATTCAAGGCGGTCACCCACGCATGAGTTTCACCACTTCGGTATATTCTTCTACCAAATTCTGATACTCTTGAGCGGAAAGAGCGTCTCCGTTCACCTCACCTACGTCATGTGCCTGATGCGGCTGCATCACCTTCCATGCGTCACCCGCAATGAAAGCAAACAGCGCCAAGCCGATAACAATCACCAATAGAGGTCCTTTCGACCTAATGTTTTGTAACGTTGCCATTTTGATTAATACGATTTATGTTTATTATTATTTCTTTCTTTGTCGTTTTAGCGCACGAAGATACAAAAAATGCTAATATGCATCTATTTATTGGCTAAAAATTTCTTGATTATCGTCATTATTCCAAGACTTTTAATCGCACGAGTTCTATTTTTGTCGCTGTGACCTTAATTATCTTGAATTGATAACGTCCTACCCGGACCACTTCATGCAACTTCGGGAAGCTCTGATATTGGTTCAGGATCAACCCTCCTACTGTCAGATAATCATCCGACTCGGGCAAGTCGAGTCCGTACGTCTCATTGACTTTTTCTATCTCCAGGCGGGCGGACAACACATACTCGCGTTCGTCGATCTGCTTGCTGATATAGGAAGTGTTATCGTGTTCGTCTTCTATATCTCCAAAGATTTCTTCAACGAGGTCTTCCAGAGACACGATGCCGGACGTACCGCCAAATTCATCCACCACTACGGCAATCGTTTTCTTTTGCTGCATGAAGAGTTTCATCAGTTTATGAGCGGACATGGTTTCGGGCACAATCGGCACTTGTTTCACATTCTCATGCCAGTTTTTCGGGGCACGGAACATTTCCGACGAATGGATATAACCGACTACGTTGTCGATATTCCCGTCATACACGATTATCTTGGAGATTCCGGATTCTATGAAGCGGCTTTTCAGCTCGTCCAGCGAAGTAGTCAAATCAACAGCCACCACTTCGGTACGGGGAACGATGCAGTCGCGGATTTTTATGTTCGAGAAGTCGAGGGCGTTCTGGAAGATTTTCACTTCCGTGTCCAACTCTTCTTCATTTTCGGCATTATCAATGCTGCTTTGTACGAAATAGTCCAGGTCGACTTTTCCAAAAGCTCTGTCGGACGCATCCTTATTAACCTTCATTCCAAAGAGGCGAAGGAAGATACAAGACAAGCCGGAGGCTAATTTGGAGATGGGATAGAGAACCACATAACAAACAATAAGCGGAATGGCAAAAACATTCAAAACCAGATTGGGATTGATTTTGAAGATTGTTTTCGGCAAAAACTCTCCGGTCACCAGAATAATCAGGGTAGAAATAACGGTCTGCGCCAACACCATCAGGAAATGATTGTCAATGAATCCCGCCAGCAGATTGTCGCCGATAATCTGTGCCATCAGAATACCATAGATGACCAGTGCGATATTATTCCCCACCAGCATGGTAGAGATAAATTCATTCGGGTTCTTGAAGAAGATAGAAAGGATGCGGGACGTAATTCCCCCCTTGCGTTCCATCTCAAAACGCAGTTTGTCTACCGACACAAAGGCAATCTCCACTCCTGAAAAGAAAGCGGAAAAGACCATGGTGATAATTAGAGAGATATAAATATTCATAAGTTTTGATTTACGATCAGACGATTTACGAGATATGGTACAATGATATGACTTCGCCTATTTCGCAGTATCTTTATTCACTGAATCCGGCAGTGCTTTTGTTTCCGGTTGGGCGGACCGCTACTTGCTTCCTCGTCCACATAGAAAATACCTTCAATATTACGAATGGTATATATAGTCATTTGCTGGTTCGAGTCGAAGCCGTGTCCTGTGATAATTCTGTCCGGTTGCTGGATACGTATAAACTTGTCGGAATACACTTTTTGAGTGGCCTCATTCCAGTAGAGCAGTTCGGTATTAAAACGCTCTCCTTTGCGGTTCTGTATATCCACATTCCCTATCAGCTTCCAAAGCCTTTCTTTGTCATAATAATAGGCAGTATCTGCCTTAATACTGGCTTCTACATTAAAGATAGAGTCGAACTGCTCCATATACACACCTTTTTCAAACGCCCAATACGAAGGCTTTTTACGGTCGTACATCATCCACTCTTCCGTGTTCACCCTATAACGTGTCACTCCGGAATCGGAAATAAGGGTAGTAACCTCCCAATGTGGTCATCACCGGAAGAGAATCACGTTCTGTGATAGCCTCTCCCATAGCTTTCTGTTTTCCGCCACAGGAAGATAATAAAAGAAGCATAACAACCACCCCGAAGGTGATTGTTATGCTCATGCTTTTATGCAACAAACGGTTTCTTCGTTTTCGCAACATACGGTTATCTAATCGTTGTAGTCTCTCCTATCCAACCGCCGATAGTGATGCGGTCGCCTTGCTTTGTAACCTAACATAAACAGGTCTTTAGCTTGTGGAGTATGACCAGAATATCTACCGATCAAGCTGTTAGCTTCTTCAGCTACGCTCGGATCTACTTGTTTTGCACGTTGAAGTTTGTCGATTACTGCAAAGTAAGTACACTTGTTCAAAGCTGACTCGTCGCTCCAGTTAGGCTCATTGCATACAGATTGGCAATCAGGATATATGGAGCACCATAGTTTTCATTGAACCCGATAGCTTGGCAATATGCTCTTGCTTGAGACAGTTTTTTAGCAGAAGCCAATACTGCTGCGGCAGCGTATGCTTTTTCAGCTTTCTTCACGTTGTCAGTTTCCAATCCAATGGCTTCGTCGAAGAATTTGACAGCACCGTCAATGTCACCTTTCTTAAATGCTTGGTAAGCACATCCGGTAGCGGCATCTGCACTAGGTTCTATTTTGTACACATAGAAAGCAGCCTGTTGATAAGCTTCGCTTTCCGTACATCTCATCATTTTCATGATGTCGATTACTTTCTTCAAGTAAGCCAGGTCTGTTTGGTTAGCTTCTACTTTCGGTCCATAGATGTTTTGCAGTGATTCGCAATCAGCCGTTCCGCTGTTTACAAACAAAGCAACCAGATTATCTTTGATACCTTGCAAGTTTTTCTTCTTTGCTTCGTTCGTTTCAGCGGCAATAGCATCAGCATATTCAGAAGCAGCCAGATAATCCTGAATGAATTGTTCCTTATGGTTAGGATCTGTTTTCAGTTTATCCAAAGACATTTGCAAGAAATAGAAGATAGTAGCGGCAGCAGATTCAGCTTTTACTGCATTTACCGACTGGCTCAACCATTGATAAGCCTGATTAACATCAATTTTCGGAGCGAAAGCGATGTAATCTACTGCTTTGATACCCAGAGCTTCATCAGCAGAAGACACTTTTGTACCTTTAGCCAAGAACTCATCTGTGTATTTGATACGCAAATCATGCGTATTCATCAGCTCATCAAAATATTTCTGATATTCCGGATTATTCCTATCCTTGATTTGTCCCATCAAGCCTTTCAGAATTTTATATCCGTCAGTAAAAGTATAGAAACGAAGCGTCGGGCAGTTTTCCAACACAGCTTTCCAAGGAGTATACGCATCTTTAAAGTTACCTGCACGCACAGCTTCATGCGAGATACTACTGTTCGAGTTACAGTTAGTCGCATCCTGTGCTACCACAGTGGTTGCCCCTGCCGAAAGGAACAACATAGCCACAAGCGTTTTAATTTTCATTGTATCTAAATTTTAGTTGTTATTATTATAGTCGTCTATTCTTTCTCTTCTTACATTCATCCCAATTACTCTACTCTGCGCTTGAAGAACCAACGTTCGTTGAACGTCAATCCGATGCTAACGCGGAAGATATTTTCGTTTACAAAGGTCGATTCCTGTCCACTTACACGAACAAACTGTCCACTGATGCTAAGGATGGAACGGGAACGAGGCACAGGCAGACCGAAACCGGCTGTTACGCCATATTCGCGGGCTGCGTCTTTACCGCCAATCTTATAATACGGAGTCGTATAATAAGCTCCCAAACGATATTTGATGTGGGATAAATAGGAACGTCCAATCAAATTGGGAATATATTCCGTACCCACTGATATTTTATGACGGTCGCAATACGTGTATGTTTCATTAAAATATTCACGTACAGCATCATCCGCTGTATTTACGTCAAACTTAGCTTTGACCACTGCTGCAAACTATAATCCAGACCGACAGTCAAACGTTTGTCATAGTTATATGTAAAGCCGACGCCAAAAGTATTAGGCACTTTAAGTGTAGCATCCGGGTTCAAGGTGGTAGTAGAAACAGCTGTACCCGTAGAGTTTGATACCATTTGCGTCGTTACACTATAATCATTACCCAGTTTCAATTCCGGAGAATACACAGCTCCAATTGTTACTGAATGCTTTTTGTCAATATCCAATGTATATTGTGCTCCAAAATCTAGTTTATAACTCGAAACTGATGCAATCGACTGGTGATTATAATTATAAGCACCTGATACACTTGGATAATAAACAACACGTGTACGGTTTATATCTCCCCAAAAATAAGAAGCGTTCACACCTACCGAAAGGTTTTGAGCACCTTCACACCCAATCCGGCATATAATTGATGCAAGCCTCCATCCCGGTATAATTTCTTGCATAATCAGCCGTAGCACCAGTCCCCGGATCAGTTGCAGTCTGTGTATCCGATACAGAATATCCCACATTGGAGAACGGCAACAATCCGATACTCATCGCTATCCTCGGATGCAAACGAAATTGCATAGCCAGATAGTCGAAGCTAGAGTTTTTAGCGTTCAGTTTCACACCGCCACCACTAATATTCATATTTTGCAGACTAACGCCTCCTTCAAAAATAAACGTCAACGAGTCAATGGCTGTATACGAAGCAGGATTCAGCGGATTGATCTGTGCTCCATCCCGAAGTCCAAAGCAATTCCCCATCGCCTTGCTATTCCCGAAACTCTGATCGGACAAGTCGCCATAGCCATATCGTGTATAAGGAGAGTTTGTATTATTTTGAGCGATTGCCATTCCGGTAACCATCGTGAGCAAAAGCGCACAAAGTGTGTGTTTAAATCCTACCATTATTATAGTTTAAAATTCTATTTAATCCTTTCAACACTAAAAATCTATCTGCAAAGATGATACTTTTACGCTGCTATCAAAGAAAAATCATCTCCGCCCGTTAAAAAAACCAAAAGTTCAGGATATTTATGCTTCATAGACTCAATATAACCTGAAATTTCGTATTCCATCCCTTTCATCACTCCGGCGCGTATAGCCGTTTCAGTGTCCCGTCCCATCGGGAGTTTGCGCCCGTTGGTGTCTACCAGAGGCAAACGTCCCGTAAACTGATGCAGTGCCTTGAAACGCATCTGCATACCGGGAGAAATATTACCGCCATGATACTGGCCTTTTGAGTCGATAAACTCGTAAGTAATGCAAGTTCCCGCATCAATCACCAATATATCCCGATGAGGAAACTGCTCATTAGCACCCACTACGGCAGCCATACGATCATACCCCAATGTTTCGGGAGTTTCGTACAGGTTGACAACCGGAAGCGGAGTCTGATGATTGAGCCAGAGCAAAGGAAACGGCAAAGCGGCCAAATCAGCTAAAACCTTTTCGTTTAGATCAATGACAGTAGCCACAATCCCCTGTTCAACCGGATATTGAGAACAAAGAGCTTTCAAGCAACCCAGCGACTGATTGGATTCAGCTACTACATCCACCATTTCTCCGCCGTCGAAGAAAGCAATCTTTGCCTTTGTATTTCCTATGTCGATTATTAAATTCAAATCTTTTGGTTCTTTAGCGGGCGCAAAGGTAAAGTAAAAAAAGAAAAGTTGAAGCATAGAAGAGGAATTATCTTCTTTTTTCATTTTAGAAATCCCCCCAAACAAAAAAATCGAACTATCTATTTTTAAATAGATCAATTATCTTTTATTGTTTATTATGTATTCCACTTTGCGTTCGGCAGTCCTTTTTTATTACATCATAAACAACTAATAAGCAACAGATTACAAGAGAAAAACAGCGTTCCAAAAAGTGTTCCACTATTTTGTAACCGATTTTCCGTTCAAGCAGAAACATTATTTCACCCAAACAGAGGCTCCATTTAAAGAAAACAGCGCCTCTGTTTAAGCCATATAGAGCCTTTATTCTGATAAAATAGAGGCTCCGTTTTCCCGAATCCAACTATTCTTTCTATATTTGCCACCGAAATAAAACGAACCAGCTAATGAAACGGTTTTTCTCATACACCATCCTCTCCTTCTTCCTGTTGCTTCTGCCCACCGGACAAGCATCTGCCAACAACAACGACTCCACCCGTTTGAGCCTGTTGACTTGTGCCCCCGGAGAGGAAATATATTCCCTATTCGGACACACTGCCATCCGTTACGAAAATCCTTCACAAGGGATTGACATTGTATTCAACTACGGACTGTTCAGTTTCAACACTCCCAACTTCATCTTCCGCTTCTCGCTCGGAGAAACAGACTACCAACTGGGAGCAACGGATTATGAACGTTTTGCAGCTGAATACGCATTTTTCGGACGCAGCGTATGGCAGCAAACGCTGAATCTGACCGATGAAGAAAAGACAGAACTAATCCGGTTATTACAAGAAAATTATCGTCCGGAAAACCGGGTATACCGTTATAATTTCTTTTACGACAATTGTGCTACCCGCCCCCGGGACAAGATAGAAGAAAGCATTGCAGGAAAAGTGATTTATCCCGCAGAACCACAGGATGGCTCCCTCACTTTCCGCGACATTGTACATCAGTATTGCAAAGGACATCCGTGGGCACGTTTCGGCATTGATCTCTGTATCGGAAGTGAAGCCGACCAGCCCATCACACAACGTCAGATGATGTTTGCCCCATTCTACCTGATGGATGCTTTCGATGGTGCACAAATTAAAGGCGATTCTATCCAGCGCCCACTCATAACGGCCAACGAACTGGTTGTTGATGCCACTCCCGAACCGGATGAAAGCGACTGGATGCCTACTCCGCTTCAATGCTCCTTACTCTTATTCATACTGACAGCCGCCGCCACAATCTATGGAATCCGCCGGAGAACCGGATTATGGGGAATCGACCTCTTCCTTTTTGGTATAGCAGGTATTGTGGGATGCGTCCTTGCATTTCTCGCACTCTTCTCCCAACACCCGGCAGTCAGCTCTAATTTCCTATTACTGGTATTCCATCCGGGGCAACTTCTTTTCTTGCCATACATTATATATTGTGTCCGAAAAGGGAAGAAATGTTGGTATTTAACCCTGAATCTGGCGGTTTTAACACTTTTTATAGTGCTTTTTCCGGTAATTCCGCAAAGATTTGACTTTGCTGTTGTACCTTTGGCACTCGTTTTGCTGATACGTTCAGCGAGCAATCTGATTGTGACATCTAAAAAGAAATAATGAAAGGACTACTAACTTCCCTCATCACCGTACTGACTTTCACCGGGCTACAAGCCCAGTCACTACCTGCCGCCCCTAAATTAGTGGTAGGGCTGACGATTGACCAATTACGTACGGACTATCTGGAAGCTTTTTCGTCACTCTACGGTGAGAAAGGCTTCAAACGTCTTTGGAAAGAGGGAAGAGTGTTCCATAATGCCGAATATACCTTCTGCGGTATAGACCGCGCTTCTGCCATAGCGGCTATTTATAGCGGTACGACGCCTTCCATGAACGGAATTATTTCTCAACGCTGGATGGATGCCTCTACCCTTCGCCCCGTCAACAGCACAGACGACACGGCATTTATGGGGTATTACACCGACCAGACTGTCGCCCCCACCAAACTTCTGACTTCAACCATTGCCGACGAGCTGAAAATAGCGACACAAGGCAAAGGACTCGTATATGCCATTGCACCTGATTGCGATGCCGCACTTTTTGCAGCCGGACATGCCGGAAACGCTGCTTTCTGGCTCAATCCCAACACCGGAAAATGGAGTGGAACCACCTATTATGGAGAGTTTCCGTGGTGGGCAAGCCAATATAACGACCGTCAAGCGATCGATTTCCGTATTGCCGGTATGACATGGGAACCCATATTTCCCCGGGGCATGTACACTTTCCTGCCAGATTGGCGGGATATGCTCTTCAAATATAAATTTGATGATGACCGCAGTAATAAATACCGCCGCTTCATCGCCAGCCCTTTTGTGAATGATGAAGTGAATGCGCTTGCCGAAGAAGCATTGAACAAAAGCTCCATCGGCATGGATGACATTACTGACTTATTGGCACTCACTTATTATGCAGGAAACTATGCGCACAAATCCGTACAGGAATGTGCTATGGAAATACAAGACACCTACGTGCGTCTTGACCGCAGCATTGCCGACCTGCTCGAAGTTCTTGATAAGAAAGTAGGACTACAAAATGTACTTATTTTCGTCACTTCCACCGGATATATAGACAGCGAATCGCCTGATTCGGGATTGTACAAAGTGCCCGGCGGAGAGTTTTACCTCAACCGTTGTGCGGCTCTATTGAATATGTACCTGATGGCTACATATGGCGAAGGAAAGTATGTGGAAGCTCACCATAACCAGCAGATTTATCTGAATCATAAGTTATTGGAAAAGAAAGAACTGAATCTGGCAGAGATCCAACAAAAGTCAGCAGAATTCCTGATGCAGTTCAGCGGAGTGAACGAAGCCTATTCGGCTAACCGGCTATTGCTGGGTTCATGGACTCCGGAAATCTACAAAATACGTAACGGCTACCACCGCAAACGTTCGGGTGACCTCGTAATCGACGTCCTCCCCGGATGGACTATCGTCAACGAGAACGGCGGCGACAACAAGGTGGTACGTCATTCCTATATTCCCTCACCGCTGATTTTCATGGGGTATTCCGTGAAACCGGCCATTATCCAGACACCTGTAACCATTGACCATATTGCGCCTACACTGGCACATTTTATGCGTATCCGGGCTCCCAACGCCTGTACTTCTGCTCCTATTACCGACCTTCGGTAAAAATTTACTCACAAAAACAGGGAGCAAAACATAAATAAATCAGCATTTTAATGTAACTTTGCGGAGATTATTCGTCACATAATCGATCGATTCACACAGATTTCTTTCTTGAATCTGTGTGCGGAATGAGAAAATCTATCCGGATGAATGTGGCCTGCAATAAGAAAAAGATAAATAATAAACTAAATAATATAACATGGGATTTAATGAATTTTTAAGCTCGGTTTTCGGAAACAAATCCACACGAGACATGAAAGAAATCAAGCCCTGGGTGGAAAAAATCAAAGCTGCTTACCCGGAGATTGAAAAACTAGACAACGACGCCCTCCGTGCCAAAACGGAAGAACTCAAAAAATATATCCATGAATCGGCTACTGCTGAACGTGCGAAGGTGGAAGAGTTGAAGGCAAGCATTGAAACTCTCGAACTGGAAGACCGCGAAGAAGTCTTCGCACAAATCGATAAGACAGAAAAAGAAATTCTGGAAAAATATGAAAAAGCACTGGACGAAGTACTGCCTGTTGCTTTTTCTATCGTAAAGGCTACTGCCAAACGTTTTACAGAAAATGAAGAAATCGTCGTAACGGCTACCGACTTCGACCGTCAACTGGCTGCTACAAAAGATTTCGTACGCATCGAAGGCGACAAGGCCATCTATCAGAATCACTGGGTAGCCGGTGGTAACGATACATTGTGGAACATGGTTCACTACGATGTACAGCTCTTTGGTGGTGTCGTTCTGCATAAAGGTAAGATTGCGGAAATGGCAACCGGTGAAGGTAAAACATTGGTGGCTACACTCCCGGTATTCCTCAACGCATTGACCGGAAACGGCGTACACGTAGTTACCGTGAATGATTACCTCGCCAAACGTGACTCCGAATGGATGGGTCCTCTTTACATGTTCCACGGTTTAAGCGTAGATTGTATCGACCGTCATCAGCCGAACTCCGACGCACGTCGTCAGGCGTATCTGGCGGATATTACTTTCGGTACAAACAACGAATTCGGTTTCGACTATCTGCGTGACAACATGGCTATCAGCCCGAAAGACCTTGTACAACGTCAGCACAATTATGCCATCGTCGATGAGGTCGACTCGGTATTGATTGACGACGCACGTACTCCGTTGATTATCTCCGGTCCTGTACCTAAAGGCGATGACCAGTTGTTCGAGCAACTCCGTCCGCTAGTGGAACGTCTGGTAGAAGCACAAAAGGTACTGGCTACCAAATATCTTTCCGAAGCAAAAAAACTGATCGCATCCAACGATAAGAAAGAGGTGGAAGAAGGATTCCTCGCTCTATACCGCAGCCATAAAGCATTGCCGAAAAACAAACCGTTGATTAAGTTCCTTAGTGAACAGGGGATCAAGGCAGGTATGCTCAAGACGGAAGAGATCTACATGGAACAGAACAACAAGCGTATGCATGAAGTGACTGATCCGCTGTACTTCGTAATCGACGAAAAACTAAATAGCGTAGACCTGACTGATAAGGGTGTAGACCTGATTACCGGTAACTCTGAAGACCCGACATTGTTCGTGCTTCCGGATATCGCCGGACAACTTTCAGAATTGGAAAACCTGAATCTGACCAACGAGCAACTGCTTGAAAAGAAGGATGAGTTATTGACTAACTATGCCATCAAATCGGAACGTGTACACACCATCAATCAGCTGTTGAAGGCTTACACGATGTTCGAAAAAGACGATGAATACGTAGTAATCGACGGTCAGGTGAAGATTGTAGACGAACAGACCGGTCGTATTATGGAAGGTCGTCGTTACTCTGACGGATTGCACCAGGCTATCGAAGCTAAGGAACGTGTGAAAGTGGAAGCTGCTACACAGACCTTCGCTACCATTACTTTGCAGAACTACTTCCGTATGTATCACAAACTATCCGGTATGACCGGTACTGCTGAAACGGAAGCAGGCGAACTTTGGGACATCTATAAATTGGACGTAGTCGTTATCCCGACCAACCGTCCGATCTCCCGTAAGGATATGAACGACCGCGTTTACAAGACGAAACGCGAAAAGTATAAAGCTGTTATCGAGGAAATCGAAAAATTGGTTCAAGCAGGACGTCCGGTATTGGTGGGTACTACTTCGGTAGAAATCTCCGAAATGTTGAGCAAGATGCTTACCATGCGTAAGATTGAGCACAAGGTATTGAACGCCAAACTGCACCAGAAAGAAGCGGACATCGTTGCTACCGCCGGTTTAAGCGGAACAGTAACCATTGCTACCAATATGGCTGGTCGTGGTACCGACATCAAGTTAAGTCCGGAAGTGAAGGCTGCGGGCGGTTTGGCAATTATCGGTACGGAACGTCACGAATCCCGTCGTGTAGACCGCCAGTTGCGTGGTCGTGCAGGACGTCAGGGTGACCCGGGTTCTTCTGTATTCTTCGTATCACTGGAAGACGATTTGATGCGTCTGTTCTCTTCTGACCGTATTGCCAGTGTAATGGACAAGCTCGGTTTCCAGGAAGGCGAAATGATCGAACACAAGATGATTTCCAACTCCATCGAACGTGCACAGAAGAAAGTGGAAGAAAACAACTTCGGTATTCGTAAACGTCTGTTGGAATATGACGACGTAATGAACAAGCAACGTACAGTGGTTTACACCAAACGTCGCCACGCTTTGATGGGTGAACGTATCGGTATGGACATCGTGAACATGATCTGGGACCGTTGTGCCAATGCTATCGAAAACAATGATTATGAAGGCTGCCAAATGGAACTGCTTCAGACATTAGCAATGGAAACTCCGTTCACTGAAGAAGAATTCCGTAACGAGAAAAAAGAAAAGTTGGCCGAAAAGACTTTCAACATTGCGATGGATAACTTCAAACGCAAAACTGAACGTCTGGCACAGATCGCTAACCCGGTTATCAAACAAGTATATGAAAACCAGGGACACATGTACGAAAACATCCTGATTCCTATTACAGACGGTAAACGGATGTATAATATCTCTTGTAACCTGAAAGCGGCTTACGAATCGGAATCTAAAGAAGTGGTGAAGTCGTTCGAGAAATCAATCTTGCTCCACGTAATCGACGAAGCATGGAAAGAAAACTTGCGCGAACTGGACGAACTGAAACATTCCGTACAGAATGCAAGCTACGAGCAGAAAGACCCGCTATTGATTTATAAACTGGAATCTGTGACTTTGTTCGACGCTATGGTGAACAAGATCAATAACCAGACTATATCTATTTTGATGCGTGGACAAATTCCTGTACAGGAAGCTCCGGATGAATCAGCTGCACGCCGTGTAGAAGTGCGTCAGGCTGCTCCCGAACAACGCCAGGATATGAGCAAGTATCGCGAAAACAAAGAAAATTTGAGTGATCCGAACCAGCAGGCTGCTGCAAGTCAGGATACTCGTGAACAGCAGAAACGTGAACCGATTCGTGCAGAGAAGACAGTAGGTCGTAACGATCCTTGTCCATGCGGAAGCGGGAAAAAGTATAAAAACTGCCACGGAAAGAACCTTTGATTAATTAATAATTAAAAATTAAAGGTTGGAAATTGTAGGGTAATGTGCTTTATGGCATAGTCTCTCTATATTCAACTTATAAAAGAAAGTCTCAAACGGTTAAAAACTGTTTGAGACTTTCTTTTATTCTTCCAAAGTTGTACTTTTGTTCAAATTACTAAATAGAACAAAACTATGGCAAAATCTTATTCACTGGTTTTCATCGTTTTATTCCTGCTGACTCTGGGTAGCTGTCAGAGTCTGGAACAGATCCCCATTGATTATCTGCAACCTGCCGACTTGAGCTTTCCTCCGCAACTCCGGAAAGTAGCTATTGTGAATAACACCAGCGACGCCCCGGATAATAAACTGATAACAGAGACTGAAAAAATTAAAGAAGGTACACCATTGATAAGTCGTGCAACGGCTTATGCCAATGGAGATCCTAAGGCAGCCACTGAATCACTGGCAGAAGAAATTGCACAGCAGAACTACTTCGATGAGGTGGTTATCTGTGATTCTGCCTTACGCGCCAATGATAAACTGGCCCGCGAAAGTACATTGAGCCAGGAGGAAGTGCGTCAACTGGCTTCTAACTTGGGAGTGGACTTTATTATTGCGCTGGAAAACCTACAACTCAAAGCAACAAAGACTGTCCGCTATCTGGATGAGTTCAACTGCTTTCAAGGAGCGGTAGACGTGAAAGTTTATCCCACGGTGAAAGTTTATCTTCCCGAACGTAGCAGACCGATGACTACGCTCCATCCTAATGATAGCATTTTTTGGGAGGAGTTTGGAGGTACAGCCATAGAAGCCGCCACTCGCATGATTCCCGACAAGCAGATGCTGGAAGAAGCGGCAGCATTCGCGGGAACGGTTCCGGTGAAAAATATTGTCCCTATTTGGAAAAAAGGAACACGGTATCTTTATACTGGTGGTTCGGTTCCTATGCGTGACGCTGCCATTTATGTACGCGAAAATTCATGGGACGACGCATACGAACTTTGGCGTCAGGCTTTCGAAGGTACCAAGAACCAAAAGAAAAAAATGCGGGCAGCTCTCAACATTGCTGTTTACTACGAAATGAAAGATAGTTTGGCTAAAGCAGAAGAATGGGCAGAAAAGGCACAACAACTAGCTAAAAAAATAGATAAAAAGAACATCACAGATAGCCCTCAAGCTACCATTGATGATGTGCCGAATTATTATCTTACTACTTTGTATTTAGCTGAACTAAAGGAGAGAAATGCTCAATTACCCAAGTTAAAATTGCAAATGAGCCGATTTAATGATGATTTTTAAGGAAATTGTGTATCAAATCTTATTTTTTTTATACCTTTGAACTTATAAAAAGAAGGAACCCATGAAATTGAGCCAACAATCATTATCTATTATCGAATCGGCTATCCAAAAGGCAGTCGCTAAATATGTATGTAGCTGTGAACAAACAGTTGTAACCGATATCCATCTCCAACCGGATCAGGCATCGGGACAACTTAATATTTACAACGATGATGATGAAGAACTGGCAAACATCATGATCGAAGAATGGGCTACTTATGAAGGGGATGATTTCCTTGAAAACGTGGAACCTTCTCTTCGCAACATTCTTTGCAGAATGAAGGATGCCGGAGATTTCGACAAAGTGACTATTCTGAAACCTTATTCTTTCGTTTTGGTAGATGAAGAGAAAGAAACCGTAGCAGAATTGCTGTTGATTGACGACGATACCATACTGGTGAATGATGAATTGCTGAAAGGGTTGGATAAGGAGTTGGACGACTTCTTAAAGGATTTGTTGGAAAAATAAAGAAGAATTTTTGGAGAAATAAGATATCGTTCTTTTTGAATAGAGATCGTTCAAGATCCACATATAAAAAGATAATCGGAAGCAATCAGGATATGTCCTTTATTGCTTCCGATTATTTTATATATATTCCCTATTGATTATTTGTTGTATTTGATTGAGATATTAGCAAGTCTAAGCGGCATGAAGCTGGATACCCCTGCCGGGAGTCTGACCGGTCGCAATCTGATGCAAATATTATCACGGTTCAATAAGGCATCCGGCAACTTAAAGTCATAGACTTTATAACCAGGAATGTTCTTCTCCGTCTGTCCACCTGCAGCCGTTCTATCAAACTGTCCCAGAATGGTAAACTCTGAATTATCTACTTTAATCCATTCACCATTCATCGAATAAGCATATTCAACCACTGCAACAGGGCCACCTCCCCAACTTGCATTCATTTCAACCTGAAGAGACAAGGATGTAGAAATACCTACTGTCGATATTTTGTCTACGTAGAAATATGAACTTGTAGACCACGGTTTACTATTAAAAGCACCGCCTCGCATACGACCATAGTATCCATCGGTCGTGTTAAGGTTAACATCTCCTCTGAAATCATCCTGGAATCCCAGAATGTAGTCTGCATAGGTTTGCTGGAAATATTTATTTCCGTCTTTGCTAAGAAGAGCATTCGCCTGCGATGCCTCGCCACCCGTAGGATGGTAATCCGTAAAAGTAGAAGAGCCTATTTCTTTCCAATCGGGTACATTACAATCCCATTCTACAAGCACAGAAGTGATCTCGTTTATATCACTGATGTTAATATCTTCTCTGTTAAGCGGAAGAATACATAACCGGCTTTCAGAGATGTCGAAATTTGTAAGTTTCACTTTCGCCACCATTCCTGTTATGCTTCCCGAACCTTTAGGAAGTGTTTCGTGAGCATAAGGAGCTTCAAACGCAGTAAGCATATATGTATTAGAACCGTTTTTATCTCTTATACAGGTCGGATAGTATCTGTAATATGCAGGGAACTTTTCTACCCAATAGTTTTTATTAATCTTACGATCGGCAGCTCCCGGGTCAGTAGTCTTGAAATTAGTGAATGCACCTACCGGAGATGCAATCTCGACATCTTTCAGGGTCACAAGACTAAATACCATATTATCCGTAAGTTCAGCAATCGTTCTTTCAGGAATTGTGAAGGTAGAAAGTTCCGAGCTGATTACGTGGGCAGCAGTGATACCGCTAATCAGTCTATAAGTAAAGCTACCCTCTGATTCTTCTCTTATCATTCCATCTTTCAGACACAATGACACTTTGGCAAATTGTGCAAACGTAATTAAAGATTCGGACTCAAACACAACTGTCTCTCCTGCCTCATTCTGAATGACATAGCGATTGCTCGGGAAGTTCTTCGAAGTGCCATTGGCTACGATGGTTCCTTCAACATATACATTGTTAGTAATTCCACCGACAGCATAACCATGTACGGTTGGATAACTGACAAGTTCCGCATTCGCATATTCAGAATATGCTTGCGAGAGATTAATGGTAGCCGTGACCTTACGCTGGTACTGATCGTCATAACTCAACACAATACTTCCTGTACGGGGTGATTGCGAATTTGTTTCCGTATTAAAATAAAGCTTTCCATCACTTATCCTATACTCCTGCACCCAGTTCACCGTTGGCGTAATAACGATATCCGTTTCGGGCACATTGGTAGAGATTTCCATTTCATATTCACCTCCTTTAGTAAACAGCTCCATCTTATCACTGGCAGGAACAATAAATGGATAACGGGATAATTGTTTTATCTTGATTACATCCGCAGTCTTACCATCTTTCGTAAACACACGAATATCACAGAAACGTTCGGAATCACTGATATTCTCATCATAAGTCACAGTGAAATAAGTTCTTGATGACTGGGCTCCACGTATATCCGTAGAGAACCAGGTTGATTCTACAAAATCAATTCGCCACTCGGTATTGGACTTCACCTCCACCTGAACCGGATCACCTTCCGCCTGAAGAATAATCTCATTATTTGTTATTTCCAATATACCGGCTTCATGTTCGTCAGAGCATGACGGAAACATTATGATTGCCATCACAGCCAGAAAAGCTGTCCAGGCTATTGACTCTTTAATTTTCATGTTCATCAATTATTAGATTTAATCTCACCTGTTTTATATAGTATCTCATAAGCTTCATTCCGATCATTTAATACAAAGATCTGAAACTTCTCTCCACCCGGATAAACACGCGTAACAACATGTCCGGCAGGCTTTATCTTCAAGCCGTCTTCACCCAGTCTGCTCCTGTTACTGTCTACCATACCGGCAGCAAAAACCGACCGTTCACCAGGATAAAGAGTTTGAGACAGCATCCGGCTCAACGTTGCCGGTTGAGGGTGATAGTAATCCCATACGGGAATTACATAGACTTGTGGTTTCACTTGGGAAATGTAGGTATCGCACATAGCATCAGAATAAGCGTGATGATTGGCAACAACCACATCCGTCTCACCGAGTAATTTGGCTATCGGCGTTTCTATATCAAACCATTCCGGTGCTTTTTCTACGCCCAGAATATCTCCTGCCGAAAAATAATCGAAATTACCGTATGTGATACGGATTCCACAACTGCAACGGTTTTCGTTCAACTGTTCACTTGAAGAGGCTGTAGAAGGCACAAGCTCTTTGGCTGTTGTTCCGCTACCTGTCCAAATTTTACCATTACCCACGATATTACGTACTTCGAATGTAGGATAAGAGCCCGGATCTTTCAAGAGTTTGATCTGACTATTGCTTCCTATTACAAATCCCTCATTCTTTTTACCTTCCCTGTCACGAGCGGCAACATATAATTTATAGTTTGAGATATGAGCACCAGAGACTTTAGCTGCTGTCGGATAATCATAAGTAGGATAACCACGATCTATCAAAGTGGAAATATTGAGAAGATTACCAACATGAGTGATTCCGGTAAGTTTGTAATCCAGTCCTACTTTTTCGATTGCCAGTTTTCCATTCTGTCCGATATGGTCCGTATCAAAGTGAGTGAGCAAGGCATAATCAAGTGCTCCGTTATTTTTTAATGGCAATGAGAAATGTTTTATATATTGAGCAATCCATTCGGCAGGCCGCTTAGAATCATTAGGCACTGCTTTCATAATTTCCTGTGTGCCTGAATGTACTCCTAAATCTCCTGCATCCAATAACATGGTAGTCCCATCCGGAAAAATAAGATAGGCTGCATTACCTCTTCCGGTACTAATCTGATGAATATCCAAATAACCTGCCTGCCACTCCGGAAGGTATTCATACACTTTATCTACTGCATCATCAGGAAAAGGCTTTTCTTGTTGGCAACTTGCGAATGTAGGCAGCAACATGATGGCTCCTAAAAAAAATATCTTGCTATTCATTATATTATTCTTTAATAGTTGATTAATCGATTTGCTTCACACTATAGATACCGGCTTCTTCTTTAGTCATTTCATTGCCGCCTCCGTATCCCGGATTTTGCTTCAAGACATTGCTGACAGAAATTGACTTTTCCGGAATAGGAAAAAGCTCATAATGATCGTCGTTAGTAGGTTTATGATCCCACCAAGAACCTGTTGTATACAACCCCCAACGACGAAGATCGGTACGACGACGCTGTTCACCCAGAAACTCGACCATCCACTCATCAAGAATCCGGTACTTGTCGATATTCGTTTCGGTCACCGGATCAGGATCGGCTTTATTCTCGAAATTGCGTTTACGCACTTCATTGAAAAGATTGGCTGCTTCTTTTTTATAGCCGCTTCTATATTTACATTCAGCAAGCATATAATAGATTTCAGCAAAACGAATAACCGGATAATCCGGATTAAAAGCAATGGTTTTGTCGATATTGTCGGGAACCGGTAGTTTGCACAAACGTATTCCGGAATTCTCTTCCCCGGTACTTATATTGGAGGGAAGCTCATTCACTGAAGAATATTCTCCATCTTTCACTTTCTTGAATTGTGCCACCTGATCGACAAATTCAAGAACCTCACCCGGATATTCGTACAGTCCCGTACACTTCACCTCTGTACCACTTCTTGATGTACGCTGTAATTTTCCATAAAGGAACATTCCTTCGTATTTTCCATTCCCTTTATACAAGTACAATTTTTTACGAAGATCTTTATTGTTGAATTTGGCAAAAGGTCGCCCAAGCTTATCCGTATAGGGATCGCCATTGGGTTTAAGAGACGGCTGAAGATGCATACCATTAGTAGAAGAATAGCCGCTTAGATCAAAATAGTTCTTTGCATTATAATGATTATAGCGTTCGAACTGCCATTGAAACAAAGTGCCTTTTGCATATTGCGACTGAACAGACCACATTACTTCCTTAGATTTATTATTGTCGAAAGTGAAAGGACCGAACCAGTCTTCCTCCAATTCGTAATAACCGTATTTGCCATCTAATAGATCCTGGCAGACCTGCGCACATTCAGCAAAACGGTTCTCTCCCATGTAGACTTCCGCATTAAAATATAATTGAGCAAGAAGGGCGGCGGCAGTTCCTTGACGTAAATAGCCTTCTTCCAGCATATCTGCTCTTTTTTTCTCTAATTTGGGAATAGCGGCAAGCAACAGTTCATCCACATAATTAAAGGTTTCGCGTGCAGTGGAACGTGGAACTTCCTCGGTAGTAGAGCGCCGGTAAATAGGCATACCCCCATAGAAATCAAGTCCCCGCAGATAAAAATAGGCAACCAATGTCTGAAGTTGCATCTGATGATCTGCTTTCAATTCTTCCGTCATGCCCAGTGATACATAATCCACACCGGATAAGTCTTCCTTACAAGCTAAAGCCATTGCCACTCCCATGCCTACCCCACGCCAGGTTTCTTCGTTGTTGGGGTGAAGAGGTGTCCAGTCGTGATGCTGCAGTTGGGAATATCTGACATCATTGTAATGTATTCCTTTTTGTGTGACACACATCTCATCTGTTGTACATTCTTGAAGAATGGCACGGTCGAATCCGTGAAACCAACGCCAATGTGTGAAAGAGCGTACCAAGAAAGAATAAACAGTTTCCTTAGACGTGAAATAAGTGTCCGGAGTGACTTCGGAATACCACTTCTCATCCAGATTTGTACAACCGGATGACACCAGAAGGGTGAGGAAGGAGATAATGATTAAAATATTTCGTCTCATATCATTTTATTAGTTTATAGGTACTTTAATATTAGAATTGGATTTTCATACCAACGGTATATCTACGAGTTTCAGGATAAATATTATTAAACCATTCATAACCAGGGTCCAGTCCGTTGACATTCACTTCCGGATTAAGTCCTGAATATTTCGTGAAACATGCCACATTCCGGACGGTCAGGTAAAGATCAATCTTATCTATATATTTCTGCCACTTTTTCATGTTAAGAGAATATCCCAGACTAATGGCGTCTATCTTTAAGAAAGTGCCGTCCTCAAGCCAGTAATCGCAAAGCTGCTTTACTTCTTTGATGTGCCGGTTGTCAATGTACGCATTGCGAAGAACGTTCTGGCCTGCTACTTCAGAAAGTCCATAGTACATATTTATGGTATTAAACACGTCGAAATCGATCCAGCTACGCAGGTTGATACCTAAAGAGAGGTTCTTGTAAGTGAAGGTATGATCCCATGATACCATCAATGCAGGAATAGCATTACCGATGTACCGCTTGTCATCATAGGTCTTCTTATCGCTAAGAATCACATTGTCGTTCTTATCATACAGAAGCCATCTTCCATTATCCGTGATACCGGCATATTTCCAGATATAATAGCTTCCGATCTTTGTTCCTGCTTCAATTCTTCCGGCTGATCCGTTCGTTCCCGGTGACGGGAATCCTACACGATCCTGGTAAGTATTATTCCCCCACAAAGAGGTAATTTTGGAAGAAGAATGGGATAGACGCATGGTAGTTGTCCAGTTAAAGTCTTTCGTTTTAACAGGCACTCCGCCAATCTCAAACTCCCATCCGGTATTCTCAAGATTACCATAATTCATGGTCGTTTTCTCGTAAACGGCGGGAGGATTGGGTACACTGATATTGTATAACATTCCGGAAACTCTTCTTTTATATATATCGAACTTTCCAAAAAGCCGGTTATTCAGAAACGCATAATCCAAACCGATGTTAAGCTCTGCTTTCTTTTCCCAATGCAAGTCATTATTGACATTACGAGCCGGTCCATAAGAAGTGATCCATGTACCGTTATAAGGCCACATTGAATTGGAGGAGTACATGGCTGTGGATGCTCCTGCAGAGAAATTGTTATTTCCCGTCACACCATAACCGACACGTACTTTGAGGTCATCAAGAAAACTGACATCATGCAGAAAGGCTTCATTGGATATACGCCATCCACCTGATACAGCCCAGAATGTTCCCCAGCGATGATTCTTTCCAAATTTGGAAGATCCCTCATGACGAACACTTCCGGTAACCATATAGCGATCTTTATAGCTATAATTCGCCCGACCAAAGAAGGAGATAAGACGTTCACGAGGATATTTGTGGGACGACATAGCCGCCTTTCCGTCAGAAAGCCAGCTACCTGTTCCCATATCCCAAGCTCCTACTCCATCCACAGGGAAATCGTAGTTAGACATATCAAAATTTTCAGAATTGTTTTCCCAATAGCTATATCCGGCCACCGCACTGACTGTATGGTCATCTGCAAAAACACGCATGAAATTAATGGTAGGTTCAAAAGAAACATTGACTGTTTTACTATATCCGTGAAATCCCTTTCCTTTATAACTTCCATTCAAAGACGTTCTGTGTAATGCGGATACATAATGCGTCTGTTGATACTGGCGATCTTCCCAGCCGAGAGTGGCTTGTGCCGAAAATCCGGCAGGCAGATTGAGCTTTACCGTAGCATCCGCCTTGAGCCATTTATCAACATTATCCGTCTGCTTGAGCATAACTTCCGCTAATGGATTGTAATATTCACTACCACCAACCAATACATTATAGCCTGTTTCACTAGTACTATCATAAACATGTTCCGTTGGATTCATCTTCAATGCCATGTCGAAACAGGAACTACTGCTCCGCTGATCCCGATGTGCTTCACGATATTCTGTATGTAAGCCTATTTCCAGCAAGTCATTGAGAAGATTAAAGTTTGCATTGATACGCCCCGAATAATCTTTACGATTATCGCCTATCGCAATACCTTTCTGATCCTGTGCCATAATAGTGGCATATATTCTGGCTGTATGTCCCCCTCCCGAAAGGGTGACAACATGGCGCTGGGAAAGTGCTCCCTCATTTAAAAGTTCACCGTACCAATCGGTAGACGCTCCCAAATCTGTTCCTACACCGAACCTCACGAAAGCATCGCGATCCAGGACCTGTGGTCTTCTGGAAACTTGTTCGGTGGACAGCTCGCCTGTATATGATAATGTGATAGGACCTTCTTTCGCTTTCTTGGTAGTCACGAGAATGACACCACCAGCTGCCCTTGTTCCGTAAATAGCACCTGCAGAGGCATCCTTCAAAACATCAATGGATTGAATATCTTCCTGACTGATAGAACGCAAATCACCACCAGGAATTCCGTCTATCACAATCAAAGGGGAAGAAGAAGCATTGATGGAAGCTACCCCACGAAGCTGGAAACTAGCAGAGGCATTCGGACTGGAGGTCTCGGAAACATTCATACCGGAGATTTTTCCTTTCAGAGCAGTCGCAATGGTAGAGCCTCCCAATCCAGTCACTAAATCTTTTGAAGATATGGAAGTAATGGAGCTGGTCACAGCACGTTTCTCCATTGTTCCATAACCGATAACGACTACTTCATCCAGCAACTGATGATCTTCTTTTAATACCAAAGACAAGCTTGTCCGATTTCCCACCTTTACTTCAAGAGACTGAAAACCGATATATGAAATCAGTAATACAGCATTTGACGCAACTGACAGGTTAAATTTTCCATCCAAATCAGAAACTGTACCTTTCCCGACCACTCCTTTCTCCTGAATACTGGCACCAATCACCGGATCTCCATTCGTATCTACAATCACTCCTTGTATCTTTTTCGAAGTTGCTTCCGTTTGCTCTTGTTTTACCGGTACGGGAACCAGAACGATATACCCTTTTTCTATCTTGTAAGTAAACCCCGTTCCCGCGAGCAACTTATCCAAAACAATAGAGAGTTTTTGTTTCTTAAAATCAACACTCAATGTCCGATTCACATCTATTTTAGTCCGACTATAAGTAATGCTTAATTGAGTCTGACTTTCAATAGCATCAAAAGCTTTCAACAAAGTTATGTTTTTTCCGGCAATAGTAATCAACTGATTCTGCCCATAGATAGTACCCAAAGGGACTATAAAGAATAAGGTTAACAATAAAATACGCAAATTACTGGTATGTTTTATAGTAAAATAAGAATTAAAATTCATACTTTTGTATATTAAATGAATACTACATTTAAGGTTCACTATTTCCTAAAATTTTAAATGATAACGGTATTTATTTCGGGTTGGACAAAAGGATCAGTTTTGTCCAACCTTTTTATGGATGGGTACCTCCTTTCTTACTCTTATTCGCCGGTGAAGCAGCTGTCAGTATCACAACCTTATTGTCTGTGACCTTGCTTTCCATACCTCCGACGGTCATTGTTACAATATGAATTGCTGCTTGAAGAGGTTCGCCCTTTCTAAGCTTAATGGTATATAAATCATTTGTGTATAAATGCGGTTCTGCCTTTATTTCTACATTATAATGTCGTCCCAATGTGTTCAGAATATCCTCCAGATGGCAATCGACAAAATTCAATTCACCACGTGTCCAACCGGAAGCCATCATCACATCTATTTTTCGTTTTTCATAATTCTTAGTCAGGTGATTGTATTCAAGTTGTTCACCGGGAGTAAGAATAAAACAGCTGTCTGGTGCCAGCAGGTTATTGATTTGCACTTTTCCATTTTCAAGAGTTGTAGTCGTTTTCCTGTCTTCCGAATATGCCTGTATATTAAACTTCGTACCTAAAGCACGAACTGATAACAAAGATGTCTTGACAATAAACGGATGTTTCTTATCCTTATGGACATCAAAATTCGCCTCTCCGGAAAGATAAACAGTACGTGTATCGCCTCGAAAGCTTTTCGGGTAAATGATACTGCTCTCCGAATTGATCTGTACCTTTGTCCCATCCGGCAAAGTCAATTCTCCCCGTTCACCCATGGGAACAATATATTCTACCAATTTGCAAGAATCAGTATAATCATTTATATAATACCACGATAATAGCACTGAAAATAAGGGGATTAATATCATAGAAGCAATGCGAAGAAGTGGTTTGATTTCCCAATGCGGTTTTATTACCGGATTTGCAAGTCCCGCTTTACGCCGGACCTCATACCATGAACGCCGGGTGGCCTCATCAGGTTCAGCGATGATATTCATCCACTCTTCCTGTATAGCTTCTTCTTTATCTTCTGCATCAGCAGGAGAAACCAGCCAACGCCAAAACTTCATCTGCAAGGAGTTTTGCAGGGGATGGCGAACAAAAAAATGTATTAGTTCTGATATGCTTTTCTTCTTCATGATTTTATCCGTTTATTAATAAGATGCACGAGATAGAATACACACACAGTCTAAAAGCTATTTTTTCTACTTTTTTTGAGAAAGGAGAATAAAAGAAGAGTTTTTGTCAATAGAAAGTGGTTTTATTTAGAAAAGATAAAAGTGCTTCAGCATCTTGCGGATATCAGCCAATGCTTGTGTGAGATGGTTTTCTACAGTCCGTTTGTTTATTGCAAGCAGTTGCGCTATCTCATCATTGTTTTTACCTTCTTTACGGCTCATCTCATAAATTCTTTTTCGTTGGGCGGGCATTTGCTCTACCGTATGCTGTATCAATAGCAGTAATTCTTCGGCAAACATATTTTCTTCGATGTTTCCCGCACCCTCATTCTGCTGACGGGAAAGATTCTCCTGTTGCTTTTCTCCATATTCATTCACCAAAAGTATATGTCGTAAATGCTGGTACACAGCATTCCGGGAAGTCCGATAAAGGTAGGCATTCAGATTTTCGATTTTTGCCATCTCCTCACGCTTCTGCCATAGTTTGAGGAGAATATCTTGTGCAAAGTCCTCGGCCGTTATATCATCCTGAAGCAAACCGGATATAAAACGTTTCACTCTCGGGAAATAACGCATAAACAAAACCTCAAAAGCTTTCTCATCTCCTCGTGACAAAGCTCTCAACAGTATTTGCTCTTCTGTAAATTCCATTTGCAACTATTGTGTTTAAGTATTAGTTGCAGCAAATATAAGAATTTTCCTATTAGCAATGAAATTAGAAATTCTTTATGAAAGGGTTCTAAGACAAATATAGCCGGATAATATTTCATACCCGGCTATATATTACGTGCATATTACTTATATATCACTTGCTTTTATTTAGTTCTTCAATGTCTGTGCCTTACTCTTCTCTGCCCAGGCTTTCTCCATCCCATAGAAGTTTATTTCCTGTCCTGCAGGCTTCCCATCCAGCTCCGCCTGTTTCTGCTCAAAGAAGGCTTTCCAACGCTGATAATACAAGTCTTTCAAAAGTCCACTCCATTCCCGATGCGAATAATCATGTAGTCCGCCTTGATTGGCAGCAATGCTATCTCCCCAGACTGTGATTAATGCGGAAGCATTCCATTCGTACAATCGCTTTTCTTCTTCTGTAGTTCCCAGAGAACGAGCTGCATTCAACCAAGAGGAAACGGAAAATTCTTTCCGGGTAGATAACAAACGATCTTGCGCCAATATCAAGTCCAGGAATTGCTGTGTTTGTTTGCGGAAATCCTCTTTGTCCTTTCGGTCATAGCTCTGTGATATTTCTTCAAGTAACACATTTCCTTTATCGGCATTACTCTGACGTACGATGTCTACCAAGTCATACTCAAAATTGTTGTTTCCTTTATACTGGTCGGCAACGGAAGTAAATAGCCGGGCTGCCTTTGCAGTAGAATCGGGAGCATAAAATAGTTTGGAATATCCCCAAGTGGAAGTTCTGTCCAGATGGAAACCCGGACGGGCACATAACAAAGACTCAATGGTTCCTTCACCCTGATAATCTTTCGGAGCATTGTAAACGGTGTGTTCCAATGCACGCCAAGCCTCCATTATTTCCGGTGAAACTTCTCTGCCATAACGAGCTTTCAAGTAAGCCTGCAACCATTCATCGGAAGAAAAGCGTTCTTCACGCCAAGGAAGTTCGTAAAGGAGTTCGAACATCACCGGATTATTCTCTATGCCCTCCGGGGTTGCTCCTACTCCATGCAAAGTTTTCCCGTTAGTGTGTGCACAAGCATCATAATACCCGTTCACCAGCTGATTCATCCGGCCGTGCAAACCAACATTACCTCCAAAATTCAGCAACATACAATAAAGCCAATCGTGTTTGCCAAAGCCCTTTTCCCGATACCACATGGAATCCGGATCTCCCCATTGGGGACGTTTCTCACTATATAAATCTAAAACGAGCAAATCTCCCTGATTAAGAGAAGCAATCATTTCTTCCCGAGGATTCGCCTGCCAGGCCTGAATGATCCAAACAGCCTTCGTATTGGCTTTCTTCATGGCTGCCATAATAGAAGCACCGGTTTTCGCCAAGTCGACTCCTTCCGTGTTACCTCCCTCATGGAATGGATCCATGCTATAATAGTTGGCTTTTCCATAGAGTTTCTCCAATTCCTCATAATACATAGCGGCAAAAGAATCGAAGTGTTCATCTTCCGTAGAAAGGAAAGCCGGACGGGGGAATCCGCACCATTTACCGGGATCAGCAATCTGATAACCTAGCTTTTCACCAATGTTACGGGGAACCATTCCAGCATATCCGGGGAATACGGGTTCAATACCCAACTCCCGCATTCGGGCTACAATCTTCTTCTGAAGCGCTTCTTGTTGCTGATACCAGCTATCGGGATTCGGTCCACCCCAACCCTCCAGATTATTCATTTGCCACCAAGCCATAAAGGCCGGGCCGGAAATAAATTCATTGACTTCTTCTGTTGTGTATCCCAAACGTTTCAGCAAATTGTACCAGACCACCTCCATTCCGGTGATGCTCAAAGGCATATTGATGCCATGCATTGCCATCCAATCTATTTCTTTTTCCCAACGCTCCCAATCCCAGAAAGCCATGGAATAAGAATAGGTGCAATAGTTCAGATAATATCTGTTCTGCATGGATGTCTCCTTACGTATCTTTTCTTGTGGAAGCGGTAGCACTTCCGGTAACTTCTGCGAAAGATTATTCCAGGAAAGATGAATACCGGCTACATATTTCAGATACCAGTTCAACCCTGTAGCCAGAGACAAATCAGAGTTTCCGGTTATCAGCACTTTACCGTCTTCAGAAGATATTTCAAAATAATCTTTTAACGGATTGTTTTCATCAGCAATCATCCGAAAAAGAATTCGATCTTTCGAAGTACCCTCCGTCACACGATCTGCCAATGTATTGACAGGCAACTGTTCGGTTTGGCAGCTACACAAAAGGCCTGCAAGTAAAAGAATGTAAACCCAAATTTTCAGCATATTCTATTCTAATTTAAATTATCTGTTGTTACATCATTGTTATCTATTTTCAAAGTAGAAACTCCTGAATTCGTAATCGCATATTCCAAAACTTCTCCAGAAATACTATTAAAGACTCTCAAAGTATCCATTCCTGTTGTCTGTACCATTATCATCCACCCTTCCCCGTCTTTCTCGATAGAAAGAATATCCGTTGTATTGGATAATGGTAGAACAGCCAGTCCACAAGCTATGTGAAGCGTTTCCAACTGATAAGGACGTACATTCACCGAAAAATGTTTATTACCTAACATCAATTCAGCCTGATGCATCTTCTGACCGGAAGCCCAATCTATGTTCAAAAAATAAATAGTCCTCTTAAGCGGAGTATCCCAAACTGTAAAACTAACCTTCTGGTCTACTTTAGCATAACCTTTCGCCACTTCATTCACAACTTCTGCCTCAGCCAGTTCATGCAGAGTTTTCTCATAGTCAGCACGAATACCAGATTCAGATGGATAAAGAACTTGAGGATAGTAAATCACCCGTCCTTTTCCCCTGTCGATTTCTGTTTTAGACTTCAATGAACGATAATTATCTCCCAATAACAGACAGATCTCCTGATCATTTTCTGGAAAAGCCGGAACTTCGTCCGGCTGCAAATTCTTATTCAAGTGAGCAGCAGACAACACCAGTGTCCCTCCTTGTTCTACAAAGCGACGGATTCTACGAAAGTCATCTGCATGAAATGTATTCCATCCTAGAAAAACAAGTACACGATATTGCTGCATCACCCGGTCATCCGCTTCAATAGGCAAAATATCCACGGAACCATAAGGGGTTAAAGTAAACCATCCTTCGGGAGCACACGCATCCAAGATATTATCCGGATAAAACACATGCAATAGATCAAAACTTTCATTCACCTTGTCAAATTGCCATTTCTCACCCTTTTGTGACCACATAGAAGTGCGTCCAAAACACTTCCAGGAGCAATTACGCCCTTGCAATACAGCTATATTCGTCTTCAACTTTCCTAAACGAGAATGAGTTTCAATATAATCAAGCATCTGATTTTGAGCATATTGATGTTGTTTCCCAGACTCCGAATAACGGTCATTGGCATATTCATCCGTCCACAACGCTTCTTCTGTATTCAGATGTGAAGAACCGTGCATATAAGCTGTAGCCAGAGACAAATATAAACGCAAGGCATGTTCGGGGGTAGTGAATGGAGACGAGCCCCATTGCATAGCATGCAGCGAACCGTAATCCTGCTTTCCATACGCACGGGAAGCTCCACGCAATGCTGACATAATTGTCTCTTCCGGTCCATACATCTGTTCCGCTCCAGCCCATTGATAACCGGCCTGAAAGAGATAACGGAACATAGTAGACGGCCCCGTATGCCGTATACTCTCCCCTCGTGAACCCGCCAAATGACGTACAAAAGTTTCTGCTCCATCTGCCATATCTTTTACTCCATACGGATCGTAGTGCACAAACTTGCCCTTATCCGTATAGATAGGTCGATGTTTGGCGAAGATTCCACCAAGCGGCAAATAACGGGCTCGTATATCCGTAAACAAGCCTTCATCCTGAAAATGCTGCCAGTAATAGTAACCTCCGTCATTTTCATGTGCCTGCTTTCCTTTAAACATCGGAGAATATAGCAATGACAAAGAAGGGTTTATTCCTCCACCGGCTAACGTACGTCCTTCCACTTGCCATGCAAAAGGCACACTCATCTCATTTAGCAGCTGAAAATAACGAGACATCACTTTATCGTCTACCTGACGGAACCCACTCCACTGATATGAAGGACGAAACTGGTACCAATTACCGAGGCGTGACTTAAAATACCATTTAAAGAAGTAATCATACACCGCAGGAACCTTATCGATATAAATTTCATCTCCTGAAGAAAGATAAACCCGTTGACCCTGACGATGTAAAATGGATGAGATACAAACTGTTCTCTCTTCTTTTCCATCTGATACAGTAACCGGAATATCCGTACCCACCTCACATGCACGCAGACGGAGTACATATAGGCCAGTATCTGTGAAATACAGTGATTGCGGCAACCATTCATAATGTCCATTAGAAGTTAAGACCAATTCTATCCCGGGTTTGTTGATTTCAATCAATACTCCGGCTGTATCACCTATAGCAACGTAATGTGGTAAACTAACGATTTCAAAATCATTGGCACTCTCCTCTATTATTTCCATCGAAATCATTTCATAAGGTACATGGCCCTTGTGGGCTTCATCTTTCAATATTAGAGTTATCTTCCCTTTTTCCGGAAGATTGTCCGGCAATGGAATATAAAAATCTGCCACATTAGAAGCACGGTCAAAAACCTTTCCGTTGAATATTCCTTTTCCATCAAACTTCAGACTCCAGACCGGCCAACATTTACTTACCAAATTAACTCCTACCCAATAATTAACTTTATCCGGACGTTGATCATAAGGCGTAAAAGCTAAATTATCTATGGTGTTTCCCGCTGATCTTATAATCGGTGCCTCCAACCAGCAAAGTCCAGAAAAGCTCTTTCCTCCTACTTTCAGCAATACGGTAGCAGGTTCCTCGGTAAGAGTGAAAGCATACTTAAATTTCTTATATGAATAAGTACCTGACGGGAGAACAGTTACCAACACTGTATCTGGAACATCATAAATATCCTGCGGATTTCTTCCAGGTTTCGGATAATACACTTGTAATTCTACTCCCACATAACCATCCTCAAACAGTTGTAGATTTTCCGACTGGGCGTATACTTCCATTTCCAGTCGTCCCGCTCCAAGTCGTTCACCTGCTATCCTGTTATAAGCACATTGTTCAAAAGATTCTCCCTCTGACTGCAGACAGAGGGCATAACGGTCTCTCTTTGTCTGCAATGAGTCCAGACAGTCGTCTATTTGATATTCCATATCACGAAACAGTGTCTCTCCCCGTTCCTTAAAACGTCCGGGCAACTGTCCGCCACCAACTATGCGCAAATACTTCCGGGTATTTTCATTTTGAGAACAATGAAAAGTAACGTCAGCAGAAACTGAGTCTCCAACTTGAATCACCCGTTTCCCACTCATTAATACTTGTCGTGTCTCATGTTGAAACTGAGCATATCCCATTCCAGCACTACCCAACAACCAAGTCCAAATCACAATCCATCTATACATATATTCAATCCTTGATTTGTATACCCAAACTTCTCCATCTCTCTTTCACACCAATCAAACGAGACAGAAAATGATCGTAATCACTCTTCCGGTTACTCCATGCCACTTCGGCCAAAGCAGCAATACGCGGATATAGTTGTTCATTCATACGTTCGACAGTCGGAATAAACTCTCCCCACATCTGTACACCGATACCTATTATATTTTTCTCATATTTTTGAGGAAGCCCTTTCGGTATAGGGTCAAACTCATACGCCTTATGCAACGGAATATCCTCATAACTATAATCCAGATAGGTATATGCATGAAATGAATTAACTAACCGATAACCGTTTTCTGCCGCTTTTCTCATTTCGTCCAATTCACCTTTCCAAAATTGTACAACCACATTGGAAGCAATCTTCTGACTAGGATCTGCAAAAGCAATATGATCATCCTTATGCAGATTTTTGCCCAATATCTCATTCCACCCCATCATACTGCATCCATGTTCTTGAATAAAACGCGACATAAAATTAGTAAATTCTATCTGAATATCCATAAACGAAGTAAATCCCTTCTCCTTTTTGTATGAAACCATCATGGGGTTAGCTTCCCATTGATTAAAACGGACTTCATCACCTCCGACATGAATAACATCACATTGAAATAAATCTAGCACCTCACTAACCACCTCTTTGAGGAAAGTCTGCACTTGCGGATCAATTACATTGTACACCGAATAAAGTTTCCCGAAACGAACCGGAACCTCGATTTTCTCATCTGACGACCCCAGCCAGGGATAAGAAGCAATAGCAGCTGAAGCATGCCCAGGCATTTCTATTTCCGGTACTACTTTAATGTGGCGTTCTTTGGCATAAGCCAAAATCCTTTTGATCTGTTCCTGTGTATAAAATCCTTCATGAGGTTCTCCGATATAGATTTCACTATTGAATCCACCAGACTGCGAATCTCTTCGTTTACTCCCAATCTTTGTCAATAACGGATATTTCTTGATTTCAATCCGCCAACCCTGATCGTCTGTCAAGTGCCAATGAAAAACATTCATTTTCAATTGCGCCATCACATCCAACAAACGACAGACCTCTTCCTCGCCTTTGAAAAAGCGAGCTTCGTCCAGCATAAAGGAACGCCAACTGAATCGTGGCATATCTTCTATACATTGAACGGCCAACCGCATAGGCCGCTCCCGAGTTCCGTCCATCAATTGAATCAGGGATTGCAAAGCGTAAAACAGGCCAGTTTCAGTATCTGCCTGCATTTTTATATATGATGATTTAATGGTTAGAATATATGCTTCCGACTGACTGTTTCGATGTGTATTTAACAGGATGCAATCTGCTTTTTCCTGTTGCCTAATTTGTAAAACTCGGATATCAAATCTTTTCTCCAACTCCGCCTTCATATACTGGAAAGTAGCAGTAGCCTGTTCTGCATAGACACGAAGTTCTTTAGGAAAAAGAAAAGTTCCTTCTTGATATTCCACATGATCAGGCAAGGGTAAAATGGGGGTAATTTTTGCTTGCCCATGTAATACAAGTGGAAGAAAACAAAGTAATAAAAGAATTTGTCTCATACTATTTTTATATCAGAGGGAAGCGTCAACCATAAGACTTCCCTCTTTCGATCAATTTATTATTTTAGCAATTTATCCGATCAAAAATCGATTAGAGAGAAACTTCACCGATCACATTTACAGCATACTTCCCCTCCTCATCATTCCAGGATGTCATCAAATCGGATAAAGCAAACTTCACAGCATACTTACTGTTATATTTCAAATCACTCGCAACTTCCGGCATCCAGATACCTACTTTATATTTGCCGGAAATACCTGTCACTTCAACAGTACCCTCAAGCGTATGCGTCAGCACTTTATAATCATTTCTCGCTACATCATATGGTTGCCAGTCTCTCGGATCAACCTCCAGTTTCTTCAGTTCCTTGACTTCATTACTATCTTCTGAAATCAAAACCAAATAAACTTCTTTCGGATTTATCACAGTGGCAAAACCTGTATTAGTCAAATCTATTTTATAAGCCAGACTACCGTTTTCAGCATTCAGTTCCACCTTTTTCACGTTAATACGATATCCCAAATGGTCACGTACAAAATCATAGAACGTACGAGCTACATTTTTACCATCTTCCACGAAATAGCTTTCATCGAAAAGAATTCTATTACGTGTCAATTCGCTTGGAGTAACAGAACTATTCTTCCATGAATGAACATTGATATTTTCATTCTGTGTGATATCAAACGCAGAATAATGATGATCGCGAAATATCTGCAATGTTCCGGTACGGCTAATCAGATCCGATAATCCCCACTCCGATTCTTCCGGATAAGGCATCTCTCCACTAATGTATATTTGATAAGCTTCATTCATCACTTGGTTATATTCTTCACTACCAGGAACAAAATCGTTTCCTGCTGCCAAAGCATGTTCACCCGCCGTAAAGAAATCATTGCAATATCCCAAACGAGTCGTACGATACGTTTCGTTATCCAAAGTCAAAGCATTCTTATGACTCGGATAGCGCATTTCAATATTATATGGTTCCGGTATGGCGGCAAGCAATTTGTTTACCACTCCATTTTTCACACGTTGGGCATTCGGTCCTAATAAGACACTTGTATTATGCCATTCTCCCCAACGTCCTAAGAATCCAGCCTGCATTGCGGCAATCAAACCTATATTCTTTTGTAGAACTGGCGCTAACTGTTCAATATGTCTATATATCCACTCTTCCTCCTCTTCTTCATCTTTCCAGTTACTGTTATACTGATTCTCTCCCCACCAGTTATAGGCAAAACGCAAGATAGTTTTATATCCTTTATCCTTTAATCCGTCAAATACTTTTTGGACATTTTCCAGACCTTGTTCATCAATATCCTTTCTGGCATATCCTGTCAGATAAATATATTGTTGTACAATTTTAGTACTTCCATCTTTCGAACTATACGTTATTTCCCGATCATCAACGAAACCTTTCGGGTATTCTTCACTAGAATTAAAAGGATTCACTAAATTATGTGCAAAATAACGACATTCCAAATGATACCCTCTATCCGGGTTCGCTAAAGGTTCAATAGAACTTACTGCCCATTCGGCATCAGAGTTACCATTGCCGGAACCTTTCATACTATCATAATCACCGGCAGGAATTACGGTTGTATCAGTGCAAGCACACATCATAAAAGATACTGCTGTAATAAAAGATATCATATTTTTATTCATTAAGTTCATCATGTTACTTCTTTACATTTTGTTTCTATTTTCCAATATAAATAAAGCGTGCAGGAGCACCTCCCCATGCATTCACATTATATATTTCTTTGGTTCTCATACCATAATCACTGAATAAGACTACCTGTTCAGCCAGATCACGAGTCAACAAATAACAATTATTATCTGCTTGATTATAATTGATAACCTTTTCATTCGCTCCCACATATTGAACATAACCACCGGGCACCAACCCAATTCCCCATGCATTAGCATTATCAGGTACAGACTCGCTCCAGTTCCAATATGTCCGATGCTTCAACACGTCAGCACTACCTGTTTGCAGAGACTCGTTGAGTAACAACTTATAATCTTCGAAAGTCGGCATTTTCCATCCGTCAGACACTATTTTATCTACTATTTTTATAGAATAGTATTTGCCATACGCTTTTTGAAGTCCTTCAGAAATGTCAGAAGGAGCATTCCAATAATCGCCGTTAGCCAGAGAAATGTCAGTTCCATCAGGGTATTTAGTCGTACGCAGGTTTTCTGCCAGCCAAACAACTTCTTCACCAGTAGAATATTTCACTTTAGCAACACGATAAGTAATCTTTTCATCTCCACGAATATCCGTAAAGATCAACATACCTGTAAATTTCAACACATGAGAAGTACGTGAAATGAAAGTACCATCAGACTTCCTGACTGCATTCCAGTAAATAGTATTCTGTCCAAATAAAGAAATAGGCAATTGAGTGATAAGATCCTGTAACTGCTGCTGTGTCAACGAACATTCTCCTGTATTTCCGGCATCTACCTTTACAATATCACTTTTCATTCCACTATCCATACCGAAACACAGTTGATACTCTGTGTCGATATTTTCCCCTTCTACCTGCCAGGAGAACAATATCGTTTCCTCCGGAGTATCTGCATTCAAAATTGCCGTAGCCTGATCCGCAGGAGTAATCAATTGCGTCTGGATGCGTTGAACTGTAAACGAATGAATTTCTGTTGCAGCGACACTCAATTTATCGGTCGGCTTTACAGTCCAATAAATAGTACCCGTTTTTCCACCCCCAACTCCTAAAGCTGAAAAATGTACATCCGCATCCAGTACACTCATTACATATTCATTGGCTTCACCCGCATGAATCAATACGGTATCACCCAATAAATAAGGAGATGAACTAAAAACCAGCGAGTTTCCTCCCTCACATACTTTATCCCATGAAAATGTAAAAGATGTAACGGACTCGTCGTTTAAATTCAAAGTCGCCCCTTCAACCGGAAATCCAAGTCTTACCCCTGCCTCCGGAATATTTAATTCATACTTATCTTTCTGACAGGCGGCACTCAAGACCAACACAGACAGAAAAAGTATGATTGTTTTAAATTGTCTCATATTCTATATCTTCAATTTAGTTTGTTAAATATCCTAATAACTCCTCAATCAATAACCGGGATTCTGCTTAATCACTCCCTGTCCTTCCGTAATAAGTGCAAGAGGTAAAGGATATAGTTCATATTTATATTTACCCTCTGCCATTGTAGCAACTTTTTCTGTCGATTGCCCAGCAAACCGATTCTTCTCTATTGCTTTCTCAATAAATTTACCGTGACGGATCAAATCCTGACGCCGCACTCCTTCGAAATAAAATTCATGTCCGCGTTCTTCCAACATCTTTTCCAAAAACACATTGGTATCAGAAACCTCCGACATACGGTAAGCCGTCAAACCGCCATGTTTTACCCGTATCTCGTTCAAATAGTTTAAAGAGGTTTGGCTGACAGTATTATTTTTACGTACCAATGCCTCTGCATATAACGTGATAACATCTGCATAACGATAGATAACCAGATCTGTTTGATTGTTTTCACCCTTCACACCGTCCAAACTGTATTTCATTGGAACAGCCCCTAAATACAGATTTTCTCCCATAGACCCGTTCATCCGGTCATTCTCATAACTATGTACTTTGCCATCATCACTGGTATATTCGCCATAGATTCTTTCCAAACGTTTGTCTTTCGGATCATAAGATTGATAAAAAGGCCATGCCATTTTGAAACCGTTCCATTTTGAAACACCGGACGCTGTTGGAAAGTCTCCCGGAAGTACATGGGCAAACCAGTTATTTTCCATAGAACCGTCAATCGCCTGTGCAGCAAAAATCACTTCTGTATTCTGTTCTGTTGTCAAACTAAATAAATCATAGTAATTATCAACCAATGCGTAGCCGTACTCTTTATTCGTGGTCAATTCCTCACCGATCTTCACTGCTCCATCCCAATCACCTATACGCATATAATATTTAAGCAACAACGTATTCGCCAGCCCTTTCGTGAAACGTCCATATTCAGACGATTGATAAGAATAAGGAAGAACCTTGGCGGCTTCAGTCAAATTGGTCACAATAAACTCACGCATTTCTTCTTCCGTAGCTCTCGGCAATTTTTTATCTGCTGTCGGATTCTTCAATATTTCCAGATCCGGCAATGGGATAGTTCCATAAAGGTCATAAAGTAAAAAGGCCAAGAAACCTATCCCACATTCCAATTCCGCTGTATACCGGCCTTTCAATGCTTGGTCCATATCGACATCCTTAATGCGATCCTTCGTCAATATCATAGAAGAAAGTCTATTGGCAAACTGATAGACCGCCCTGCCCATTGTACCGGCATCACCATCTATATACCAATAACCCGCTTCATAAGAATTATATTTTTGCAACCAACCTTCCCAAGAACATTCCATTTGGTCAGTGACAATATCCGAAGACGTGACGTATCCCGTAGCAACAGCAAATATACCATTATATTGATCGGAACAGAAAACATTATAAGCACTGGCCGTCACAAGAGCATCAACATCTTCTGCCGACTGTGGGAATATGTCAGGATTAATCTCATCGTATATTTCATTCTCCAACGCACAACCATGCAAAGACAGCAATGCACCGCAAATAAACAAAAGTTTATAAAATATATTTCTCATAATGACTTAAAACTTAATGTTAATACCTAAACTGTAAGAAGTTATATTTGGATAAGCATAGGTTCCGTTATCCGTTTCCGGATCCAACCCTGTCCAGTTAGTTATTATGAACGGATTGTTTATATCTGCATAAATACGGCAACTTTGCAGGAATTTCTTCTTCAATGGTAATGTATATCCCAAAGTTATATTTCCACAACGGATATAATAACTGTTTTTCACATAAAAGTCACCATAACCATAAGCACTATACAAGAAAGAGGGATCGGTAGCCGTAATATTCTGACTGCTAAATGAATTATATACATACGTAGAAACATTCGCTCCTTGAGCAGCCTGTGTCCAGTCTTCCAGATAAGACGCGCCACGTTTACGCCCGGTTTCCCCATAGAAATAAATGGTAAAATCCAGATTCTTATATCGCAACGAATTATTAAAGCCGAAGGTTAATTTGGGATCACCATTATCCATGTATATTTTGTCATTATCATTAATAACGCCATCCTTGTTCTGATCTTTAATTTTGACTTGTCCCGGAAGAAGGTCTGCCTGTGCAGCCGGAGCCTTCTCACCTACTTGAAGAATACCTTCAGATTCATACGCCCACCATGCCCGGATAGGATCATCTTTCTTTTCGTATGAATTAGGTTTCCAGTCAACCGGACGTTTATCCCAACGATCATTATAATGAGCTAACGTTAACGTCGAATTCCATGTAAAATTTCGGGTTGATATATTGGTGGTATTCAAGGTTACTTCGACACCTTGGCTTTTCGTAGCACCTGCATTAGCTGCAATCTTATTCACCTCATTATAGGAGAGCAACTTTTTTTCGGATACCAACAAATCAGTAATACGGCGATTGAAATATTCGGCAGTCAGCCGGACACGGTCATTGAAGAATCCTAAGTCAACTCCAGCATTGAATTCACTGGTCGTTTCCCATGTCAATAACGGATTTCCCAATTTTGAAGCATATACCCCCTTTTTCTCCGTCCCTCCTATAACATAACTATATCCTACACTATAGGCATCTTTTACTCGGTTACCGACACTAGAGTTACCTGTTTGTCCATAAGAGACACGCCATTTCAAATTAGACAACCATGAACGTGTTTTCTCCATAAACTTTTCTTCACTCATCACCCATCCTAACGCAACAGAAGGGAAAAATCCCCAGCGATTGTCCGGTTCAAAATTTGAAGCCCCATCAGCACGCACTGTTGCTTAAAACAAATAGCGGTTGGCATACATATAATTCAAACGGGCAAAATAAGAACCTAAACTGTTTTTAGAAGCCCAAGAGCCAACGGAAGGCTTTGCAGCTCCTCCCGCACCGAGATTATGATATGAGAAACCGTCAATCAGAAATTCCGTATTTCCGGCAGAAACGCCTTCTGTCGTAAATTTTTGGAAAGAATATCCGCCCAGTACCTTTAAATTATGTTCCTTAAATGTTTTTGAATAACTAGCCGTTAATTCCATCAAGTAATCTTGAGCATCTTCCTGACTAATATAACCTGAACCCAGATTACGTTCTCCTTCCAATGTCGTTTTCGGCAAATAATTGGAACGCTTCTGAAACCTACGATCAGCCCCTAAATTTAACTTTAGTTCTAATCCAGAAACTGGTTTAACTGTAATAAATGCAGATCCCATGATACGGTCCTTGGTCGTTTTATCTGTAATCTCAAGCAAAGAAACTGGATTGGGAGTTGTAGCACGGCGGGGATCGATGTAATAATCCCCATTTTCATCATAAATAGGTAAAGCTGGATTTGCACGGATAGCAGCAGTCAAGATACCGGAATTTTCATTCTCGCCATCTCCTAAAGGAACGTTATCATATTTATTCTGTGAGTAGCTGGAAGTTATTCCTACAGATACATACTTACTTAGTTCATAGTCAAAGTTCAATCGCATGGAGAAACGGCTTGTTCCATTGTTTTTCACAACTCCATCCTGATCCATATAATTGATAGAAGCCATATAACGCATAGATTCCGATCCTCCGTTAATAGAAAGGTTATGTTGCTGCATGTATCCCAAACGAGTCACTTCTTTCAACCAATCCGTTCCGTTCACATATTTCAGTTGGTCATTCGTATAACCGGGAGTATAACCAGTCGGTGTCTCACTGGATTTTACATATCCCTCATAAATTCCCAATCCATACTGAACCAAATATTTTTCGTATGTTTGTTTGTTATACATATCCATAAACTGTGCAGCATCCAGCATATCATAATTGGCACGAATATTCTGTACAGAACCGGAAGCCGAATAAGAGACAGCCGGCTTACCAGTTTTACCTCTCTTGGTAGTAATCAAAATCACACCATGCCCTGCACGTGCTCCATAAATAGCGGTAGAAGCAGCATCTTTCAAGACCGAAATAGATTCTATATCATCCGGATTTAATGATTCTAATACATTATCCATCGTACCGGCTTTATAGATATTACCGGACTCTAGTGAGCTTCCGGAGCTAACCGGAAATCCATCAATAACAAACAATGGTTCATTTCCTGCTCCCGTTGAAGCTTCACCACGAATACGAAATTTGGAACCTCCTCCCGGTTGGGCTGACTGTAAATTAACTTTCAAGCCAGCTGCTTTACCAGCTAAAGCATGAGAAACAGTCGTTACAGTAGTAGCTTCAATATCTTTCATATCCATCATAGAAACAGCACCAGTCAGTGTCTTCTTTGTCTGTGTGCCATAGCCTACCACTACTACCTCATCCAAGACCTTTGTGTCTTCCTTAAGTACAATTAATAATTTCTTACCCGGAACAACCTTTATTGCCTGTGTTTGAAAACCGATGTATGAAACCTCCAGTTCCACACTTTCAGCACTAATCTTCAATGTAAATTTTCCATCCAGATCGGTGATAGTACCATTTCCCTTTACTCCTTTTTCCAACACGCTGGCACCAATGACAGGTTCATTAGCAGGGTCAGTCACAATTCCATTGACCACAATCACTTTCTCCTGCTGCGGCGACTCTGCTTCAACAGATAGTATAATCTTCTTGTCCAGTACCGAATATTTCACATTAGTACCGGAAAAGATTTCTTTCAACACACTAAAAATGTTGCTTTTATCAGCAGAAACTGATACGCGACGATTCAAATCGACATGCTTATTATTGAAGAAGAAATCAAAATCAGACTGCTCTTCAATTTCTTTTAGAATGTCCTCCACCCGCTGATTACGTACATCAATACTGATTAAAGCCTTTTGAGCGTAACTATCGGCTGCATAAGTTAGTCCGATAGAACATACTAAGAACAAAATCAATAGTCTCATAAATAATGGGATTTTTTTTGAGGTTAGCCAAAGCGACTTTACCACCCACAAAAATTGGATGCTAAAATAATTTTGCATAAATTTGTAATGACTTAAAGTTAATAAAAAGTTTATCTAAGCTTGTCGCCAAACAAGCATCAAAAAGATTTACCAATTTTCATACGGGAAGATACGCCAATATCGTCCCGTATGTTTTTTATTCAAGGAGGTCTGCCTTTCATTGTAATTTTGCTTTTAAGGTTATTCAATCAATATATTTCTATTCTACTCTTTTCATCTTTAATATCCGGCGAATCAAGATAACGCCAACGGATTTGAGAAGAAAGCTGGAAATATTCCAAAATACGCTCAAGGCGTTGATTAGTAAACGTGCCAGTAAATGAGTCTCCTTTCAAACGGTCGTTTTTAATAATGAATTCCACATTATACCGCTTCTCCAACATTCGCAATCCCTCTTCGAGAGGAGTATTTCTAAATATAATCTTTCCCTCTTTCCAAGCTATTTCCGACTCACCGGAGGTGGCATAAAGCTGCACTTTACTGTCTCTTGTATCATAGACCAGCTTCTGTCCGGGATCCATCAGCACCTTTTTCGAGCCATTGTCAGATGAATAAATAAAACCTATCTTTCCTTCAACCAATGTTGCTGCAATCCGGTCTTCTTTTTCATAAGCCTCTACATTAAAATGAGTTCCCAGTACTTCGATCTGTGATTGGTGGGAAGTAGAAACTATGAACTTCTTTTCCGGGTTCTTGGCTACTTCAAAATAAGCCTCTCCCTGCAATGTTACATTTCTCGTGTCGCTATCGAAGCGTGAGGGATAACTCAAGGTCGATTCGGAATTCAGGAAAACCAATGTGCCATCGGGCAATGTCAGAGAAGTCATCATTCCGGGATTTGTTTTCACTTCCATCATTTGTGCCAATTCCTGTTCGCTTCCTCCCCAATGTTGTACCATCAGAGTAACGAGAAGCGGGATGAACAAAACTGCTGCCGCACGTTGTGTCCATTCCCACCACATCGTTTTCCTTTGTCTGTTACCCGACATTCTACTTTTCACCTTTGTCAATGCTTTCTCTGTGTCGGCTTTCGTCATGATATGAACAGTATCTGTGGCAAGATAGAGAGTATGTATCTGTTTGGCTATCCGTCGGTTTTCTTCCGATTCATCCATCCACGCCTCAACTTGCAGACGCTCTTCTTCTGTTGCCAGTCCCTCACAATAACGGGGAAGCAGTTCTTCTATTCTATTATAATCAGTTTTATCCATATTCTTATTTTATTGCCTTTTACTATAAGACAAGGGAGACTTGTGGGTTTCCTAAACCAAATCTCATTTTTTTTCATAAAATCTTTGTTTTCTTATAAAAAAGCTATATTTGCAGTGAAATATCAAACTAATACATGAAAGAAATTCACCTGTTAGAAAACAATTATTTACTATCTGCCATACAACAGGGAGACCAAAAGGCATTCGACGCACTGTTTCGGAGGTATTATCCGACACTGTGTGCTTATGGTCATCGTTTTGTAGATCTGGAAGATGCGGAAGAAATTGTGCAGGACTCTCTTTTATGGATTTGGGAAAACAGAGAAAATCTGATTATCGAAACTTCACTTAGTTCATACCTCTTTAAAATGATATACCGCAAAGCTCTGAACAAGCTTGCACATATTGATGCCACCCAACGTGCCGACACTCGATTTTATGAAGAGATGCAGGAGATGCTGCAAGATACGGATCTTTATCAAGTTGAAGAGTTGACACAACGCATCAAGGATGCCATCGCCACATTGCCGGAAAGTTATCGGGAAGCTTTTGTGATGCATAGGTTCCGGGATATGAGTTATAAAGAAATAGCGGAAATTCTGGGAATATCTCCCAAAACAGTAGATTACCGTATTCAACAAGCATTAAAGCAACTACGCGTAGATTTAAAGGATTATCTGCCATTATTACTACCGATTCTATTTCCTTAAAACAAACCAACCATCTATTTTCTTATCTATTACTATCTGTCTATTAAAGTACTAATAGATAACTTCCGTTGTATTAGAGGTAAACTTGCATTCCCCTACTGCCAAACTTCTTTTTGGCTACGAGAAAACTATAATTGCAAGCTTCATTTATACAACTGCAAGTTCCGGTTATATAAATGCAACTTGCAATTATACAATCAGAACTTGCGTTTATAGTTTCTTCTTGGTCAAAGACAACTTATCCAATAAGGGAAAGGAAGTTTGCAATAAGAGTATAGCAACTTATCTACTGATAGATTGGAAAGAAGTAAAGCATTAATTCTGCCGATAAGGTAAGGTAAACCAGAAAGTAGATCCTTTGTTCTCTTTCGACTCCACTCCTATTTTCCCTCCCAAGCGGTCTACAATCGTATGGCAGATAGAAAGTCCCAGTCCGGTACCTTGCACAAAGGAATTGTACTTCACAAACCGTTCGAAGACATGAATACACTGTTCAGAAGACATTCCACAGCCTGTATCCGACACATAAAAATAAATCGTTTCAGGATCAAGCAAACGATATCCCATACGGATAGTACCCACCTCTGTAAATTTGATGGCGTTAACTGCAAAATTGGCAAGCAGCTGAATCAAACGGTTCTTATCCGTATACAATGTACATTGGGACAGTCTCTCCGCAAATGTGAAAGTCACATTATTGTGCCGAAGACGTAGCTGCATACTTTGCTCGATTTCTTCAAGCGTCTGGTTCACATCAATCAAGGCAGGATAGAAATCGAATGTACCGGCTTCAATCTTCGACAAATCCAGAATATCATTAATCAACTGGAGCAACAAATCCGTATTTGTTCCAATGAGTTCTACATATTCGGACATTTCTTCACGGTTTTCTACATGAGGAAGCATATTGGAGAATCCTACAATGGCATTCAAGGGGGTACGTATCTCATGACTCATATTAGCCAGAAAGGCGGATTTCAATTGATTGGCCTGTTCCGCTTTTTCCATTGCTTCATGCAGGCGACTATATGCTTTCCGAAGAATGCTGATATAATATATGATAGCAACAATCAAAATCAACAAAAAGAATGAACAGGAAAGTATTTGAATGTAATACTGTTGAAAAAAAGTCTTGGGCTCATTGACATAAACCGCATCGTCTGGATAGCGGGAAGAAGGTATATTGTAGGATTTCAACACTTGATAGCAGAGATTGGCACTTCCTTCTCCTCCCGCCCCACCGGGAATATCACGTGCCTGTTCTCCATCCAAGACACGACCAAGTATTTCCAGCAAAGATTTACAGAACGATTCCGTCGAAACGTAATATCCTCCTGCAAAAGTATTATTCGACAAGTCTTCGGGAGAAAGTAAAAACAATGGAGATGGAGTAAAATTGACAATCACTTCCTGAATATGATCAAAAAGATAGTTATTATCATTTTTGTTATGCGACTCAAACCAAGAATAATAAATGATTCCCGTATTCGGTTTATAACAACGTAAAGTATCCAACAACATTTCTGTAGATAATTGAGTGGTGGAAAGTAAATCCAGATTCAAGTCCGGGAAGTTCTCTTCTACAGCTTCCTTTACATCTCCGCGAGTTTCTTCACTGATATACCTATCGTCGGAGATAAACGCCAGACGTTCCATATCAGGTATCAGTTTATAAATTAAATCGATTGTCTCCTTTACATAATAATATTGCTTCAAGATAGTTATATTATATCCCCGCCTCCATTCATCGCCGGAAACTGTATTGGCTTCCGTCAACGGGGCATGAGATAATAAGACCTCAAGAGAAGCAGGTAAATGGTCGCGGGCATTTGTCACGATTACCGGAACTTCTTTCCATACATCATCAAATAATTCGCGGCAAACAATCCATCCCGGATCTCCAATCATCACGATAGCAGTGGGAGGCTCCGGATACTTCTGACGCAAATGGGTGACTACGGCATTCGCCTCCATCTCATTCACCAGAGCAGGTACGGAAAGCGATTCCGCCTTCACAGAAACTCCTTGTTTCTGAAGAGCATCATGAAGACACCAATAAAAGTTTTTAGCCCAAGGCAGATTGAAATTAATCGAGTTTAAAACCAGTACTTCTTTATTTGTATTTTCGGTTCGGGCTGACGCAGGTGATAAGAATCCTTCAATAAAAAGGAATAATCCAAGGAGGAATGGAATGATCCGTAACGATTGTTTCATTTGTGGTATTCTATAAATAGCGGAAGCAAAGATAGTATTAATTTCTTTAGTGCAAAAAAAAGGCATCCCAAAACGAATTGAGATGCCCTTTATTATATAAAATTAAGTATCAAAGGATTATGATTTCTTCAAAGCCGCAATACTTTCTTTCAAAGAATTAATGATGCTCTCTGCATCGGCTTGCTTCTTACGTTCCAGTTCAAGAACGGCAGCCGGAGCATTATTGACGAATTTCTCGTTGCTAAGTTTCTTCATCACTCCCTGCAAGAATCCTTCTTTATGCTTCAATTCGGCTTCCATACGGGCGATTTCGGCTTCCACGTCAATCATATTACCCAATGGCACGGCAAATTCGGTCGTTCCTATCATGAAAGAAGAAGCACCTTCTGATTTGCTTTCTACCACTGTTACGGAAGACAGGTTACACATCTTGATAATCACCGGATTCAATTTCTCTACCGGATGAGTGCCTACAACCTGCAATTCGAGTTCTTCTTTCAGAGCAATGTTTTTCTGCAAACGGATGCTACGGACATTACTGATGATTTCCTTAGCTACTTCAAACTCTGCCAGGAATTGTTCATTTGCTCCGACCGGTTCAAACAGTTGAGTAACCATCAAACTTTCACCCGGTTCACGCTCACGCAGTTGTTGCCACAATTCTTCTGTGATAAATGGCATAAAAGGATGCAGCAATTCAAGCAGACGCTCGAAAGAGCTAAGAACCATACTATAAATAAAGCCATTAACAGGCTGTCCATAAGCAGGTTTCACGATTTCCAACAGCCAAGAAGAGAATTCATCCCAGAACAGTTTGTAAACCAGCATCAACGCTTCGCTCAAACGATATTTGGAGAAGAGATCGGCCACTTCAACAGCTGCCGCATCCAGTCTTTGGTCAAACCACTGAACTGCCAGATGTGCATCGGTAGGGATCTCAATAGTACCTTTGGCATTTGTCCAGCCCTTAATCAGACGGAAAGCATTCCATATCTTGTTGCAGAAGTTACGTCCCTGTTCGCAAAGTGCGTCATCGAAAAGAATATCGTTTCCGGCAGGAGCAGAAAGCATCATACCCATACGTACTCCATCGGCTCCGTATTTCTCGATCAACTCCAACGGGTCGGGAGAATTACCGAGTGACTTGGACATTTTACGTCCCAGTTTATCACGAACGATCCCTGTGAAGTAAACGTTCTTAAACGGCATCTGTCCTTCGTACTCGTAGCCTGCCATAATCATACGGGCTACCCAGAAGAAGATAATATCCGGTCCTGTCACAAGGTCGCTGGTCGGATAGTAATAGTTGATTTCTTCGTTACCCGGATTGTTGATTCCGTCGAACAAAGAGATAGGCCACAACCAGGAAGAGAACCAGGTATCCAGACAATCTTCGTCCTGACGGAGATCTTCGATTGTCAAGGCGGCATTGCCGGTTTTCTCCTTCGCTTTTGCCAATGCTTCTTCTGCTGTAGCAGCTACCACATAACCGCCCTCCGGAAGGAAATAAGCAGGAATGCGATGTCCCCACCACAACTGACGGCTGATACACCAGTCTTTGATGTTCTCCATCCAGTGACGGTAGGTATTCTTGTATTTTGCAGGATAGAACTTCAGTTCATCGTTCATTACCGGAGGCAATGCCATGTCTGCAAAATGCTGCATCTTGAGGAACCATTGCATAGATAGTTTCGGTTCGATCACTACGTTGGTACGTTCCGAGTAACCTACCTTATTTGTATAGGCTTCTGTCTTGTCCAGCAGTCCGGCAGCTTCGAGGTCTTTCTCTATCTGTATACGAACATCGAAACGATCCATGCCGATATACATACCGGCAGCTTCGCTCAATGTACCGTTATCGTTGAAGATATCAATGCTAGGCAGGTTGTACTTTTCACCCAGCATATAGTCGTTTACGTCATGAGCAGGAGTCACTTTCAGGCAACCTGTACCAAATTCGATGTCTACATAATCATCTTCAATCACAGGGATGGCGCGGTTTACCAGCGGAACGATCACTTTCTTACCTTTCAGCCATTCGTTTTTCGGGTCGTTCGGGTTGATACACATCGCTGTGTCACCCATGATTGTTTCAGGGCGGGTAGTTGCCACTACGGCATAGCGTCCTTCCGGATCACCTTCTACTTTATAGCGGAGGTAATATAGTTTTCCGTGCTCTTCTTTGTAGATCACTTCCTCGTCAGAAAGAGCGGTCAATGCCTTCGGGTCCCAGTTTACCATACGGACACCACGGTAGATCAATCCTTTATTGAACAGGTCTACGAAAACTTTCAGTACACTTTCACTGCGTTTCTCGTCCATAGTGAAAGCAGTACGATCCCAGTCGCAGGATGCACCGAGTTTACGAAGTTGTTTCAGGATGATACCTCCGTGTTCGTCTGTCCAATCCCAAGCATGTTTCAGGAATTCGTCACGAGTCAGGTCGGTTTTCTTGATGCCTTGAGCAGCAAGTTTGTTTACTACTTTAGCTTCAGTAGCAATAGAAGCATGGTCAGTTCCCGGTACCCAGCAGGCATTCTTGCCTTCCATACGGGCACGACGAACTAAAATATCCTGAATGGTATTATTAAGCATGTGTCCCATGTGCAACACACCGGTGACGTTCGGGGGCGGAATGACGATGGTGTAAGGTTCACGGCCATCGGGTTTCGAACTGAATAAATGATGGTCCAGCCAATACTGGTACCATTTTCCCTCCACGTCAGCGGGATTGTACTTACTTGCTAATTCCATATTGTTTTATGTATATATGATAATGTATATTCTAAAAATAACGGGTGCAAAATTAATAATTTAAATTCAAATCTTACCACCCTCGGGGTGTTTCTGTGCACGGAAAGAGAATTTATACCCCTCATAAAGAGCGAATCCGTAGAATAAAGCAGTCATTGACATCACATTTTCCAGCATAATAGAGAATATTTCTCCATAGTCCACACTTACCAGAACGTCGAAATAGGACATATCATAATCCTGGGAAATATACCCGATAATGGAAAAGAAATCACCCAGGACACAACTAATCAGGGATAATGCCGCACCGATAATTCCGAAAATGGGACGTATTCCTTTCCCTTTCCGCATGGCAAAGCCAACCATAAATCCGATAGCAATGGGCATAAATCCAATCTGACGACCCGTAGAAACAGATATCAGTCCCCATGCCACCGCACCCACAATACAGGCAGCGACTGCGTACAGTACTCCTTTGGAAAGATTCTCTTCGGCAAGCATTTCTTCTTCTGTCATAGATACCGGGAAGTCTTCCGGCTTGGGAGGGGCTAATCTTTCCAGCTCTTCATCTTTCTCAAAACTTTCACATTCTTCTTCAAAAGCAGGAAGTTCTCTGGTGCGCTTACAAACAAGACCTTTACCATTCACGAAATCACGTGATACGCAATTCCGGCAATACTTTTCAATTTCTTCTGATGTAGCCATCTTTTATCCGGTTTATGTTGAATGACTTTCCCTATTATACAAGTTATAAAGCCATTGTTAACAGATTTTTTGCAAATATAGAGGTATTTTTTCGCGCGACGTCTATTTAATGCATATTTTTGTTGACTGATATTAAACAAATGATGAAAAAGAAGCCAAATGTAAGATATTTAGCCTTAGGAGCAATCTTAATCCTAGTGTGGCTAACGCAATGGATTCCTGCTCTGGCAACAATCTATTCGCAAACAATCTATCCTTTTATCTCTTACGTTTTGTCGTTTTTTTCCAATTTATTTCCTTTTGCGATAGGAGACTTATTTATCTTCCTTAGTATCGCGGGTGTGATTATTTATCCTATTTATGCCCGTCTCCGCAAAAAGTTGTCTTGGAAGAAAATTTTATTGCGTGACGGCGAATATCTGTTGTGGATTTATGTATGGTTCTATCTGGCTTGGGGACTGAATTATTCTCAAAAGAACTTTTACCAACGAACCGAAATCCCATATACAGCCTACACTCCCGAAAATTTTCAGGAGTTCGTTGACGACTATATCACCCAATTAAATCGTTCGTACACCCCTGTAAATAGTATCAACCAGGATTTGATACAGGAAGAAACCGTACGAATCTATAATCAGTTAAGTGATAGCTTGGGCGTGCACCGACCTCCACACGATCATCCGAGAGTAAAGACCATGTTGTTTACTCCGTTCATTTCCATGGTAGGAGTAACCGGTAGCATGGGGCCTTTCTTCTGCGAATTCACCCTTAACGGAGATTTGCTTCCCGCTAACTACCCCGCCACTTATGCTCATGAACTAGCCCACTTGTTAGGTATCACCAGCGAAGCGGAAGCCAATTTCTATGCCTATCAGGTTTGTACCCGTTCACAGGCAATGGGTATCCGTTTCTCCGGATATTTCTCTGTACTGGGGCATGTACTGGGGAATGCAAAAAGATTACTTTCAGAAGAAGAATATGCAAAACTCTTTCAACGCATCCGACCGGAAATTATTGAATTAGCCAAGAATAATCAAGCCTATTGGGCTGCCAAGTATAGCCCGGTAGTGGGAGCCGTACAGGATTGGATATACGATCTTTACCTGAAAGGAAACAAGATAGAAAGTGGCCGCCAGAACTACTCGGAAGTAGTAGGGTTATTGATTTCTTACCAGGAATGGAAAAAAATGAATTAAATAGATAGATTTATGTCACATACCAGACAAGAACAGATGGAAGCCTTTGGACGCTTCCTGGACATTCTCGACGAACTGCGTGTTAAATGTCCCTGGGACCGTAAACAGACGAATGAAAGTCTGCGTCCCAACACCATAGAAGAGACTTACGAACTTTGCGATGCCCTGATGAGGGATGACAAGAAAGAAATCTGCAAAGAATTGGGAGACGTATTATTGCACGTCGCTTTCTATGCCAAGATAGGCTCGGAAACAGGAGATTTTGACATCAAAGATGTTTGCGACAAGTTGTGCGATAAGCTGATTTTCCGCCATCCGCATGTGTTTGGAGAGGTGAAAGCAGAGACAGCCGGACAAGTTTCCGAGAATTGGGAACAGTTGAAACTCAAAGAGAAAGATGGAAACAAAAGTGTATTAAGCGGTGTGCCCGCTGCCCTGCCCTCGCTTATCAAGGCTTACCGTATTCAGGACAAAGCTCGCAATGTAGGCTTCGACTGGGAAGAACGGGAACAGGTTTGGGATAAAGTGAAAGAAGAAATAGGTGAATTTCAGGAGGAAGTGGCCAACATGGATAGAGAGAAAGCGGAAGCTGAATTCGGCGACGTGATGTTCAGCCTAATCAATGCGGCACGCCTTTATAAAATCAATCCCGATAATGCACTAGAACTTACCAACCAGAAGTTTATCCGCCGTTTCAATTATCTGGAAGAGCACACCATCAAGGAAGGAAAAAGTCTGAAAGATATGTCTCTCGAAGAGATGGATGCCATTTGGAATGAAGCAAAGAAAAAAGGACTGTAACTTCCTTACCGGCATAAAAAAACAGAGGCTCTATTCCCACCGGACAGAGCCTCCATTTTACTCAAACAGAGCGTCTGTTCATACGAATCGGACGCTCTGTTTTCTTTATTTCTTCTTTGAATCGTCTCCCTTGTCTTTGCTACGATTCATACCTTTTATCATTTCGCGGTGAAAACGCATCTCTGCACGTTGCACGAGAAAAATCTTCTTGCTTGAAAGAATCTTTTTAAACTTACCCAAATAAGTTTTATCAAGCTGGTCGGCAGCAATACGGTTGTTGGCTACTTTCTCGTTGATTTCTGCATATTGAGCTTCCGTTGTTTTATCATCCTTGCCTTTGCGCATCAAATCCCATGACTCATCATTCAGTTTCTTCTTTTTATCCTGGAGTTCAAAATAAACGGGAAAGAACTTGGCTGCTTCTTCTTTATTCAATCCAGCCTGTTCGATAATGAAAGCTTTTTGTTTTGCCCTGAACTCCTCCCGTGATAAATGCTGATCACATCCATCAGCAGCCCAAAGAACAGGCATAAAGCCACATAACAAAACGACCAATGCGATAAGTTTTCTCATTTTCTGTATTCAATCAGTTTTTATAAATCATTCTACACTTGCGTCACTCAAATAAACATATAACGAATAATCATCGAGCATGGCACGATCCACTGCTACATCAATCATTTCGTCAGATACGACTACTTCAGTATCCACTTCTGTCACCGCTACATCATCCGCTGTAACAGGTTTATGGTCTGTTGACGCCACCCGGATAATCAAGGCCGCCCCTACAAACATAGCTGCCATATAGAGCAATGGTTTCAGTCTTGTCCATGTGCTGACAGGTTCTTCCTTAAAAGCAACTTTCTCTTTTTCAGGAAGTTTATTCATTACCTCCGAAGTCAGGTTCTCAAAGTAACCATCGGGCACTTTGAAGGAATTTTCCTTTCCAAGCTTCTTCAATAAAATATCTTCTTCTTTCATACGTTTTTCTCCTCTCTTTTCATTAGACAGTGTCTCATTTAAAAGGTTTAATCTATTTCTTCTAAAAACTTCTCAATTTTCTTCACCGCATGATGATAAGATGCTTTCAGTGCACCGACCGACGTGCCGAAGATTTCCGACATCTCTTCGTACTTCATTTCCTGATAGTATTTCAGGTTGAACACCATACGCTGCTTTTCGGGCAAAGTCTGCAAGGCTTTTTGCAAGCACATCTGTATCTTGTCGCCCGAGAAATAGGCGTCACTTTCCAGCTTTTGCACAACTACTGCTTCGGGATCGTCAATATCCACGGTAGTCATGGCACGCTGCTTATTCAGAAAGGTAAGACACTCATTCAGCGCGATGCGATAGAGCCAGGTCGACAGCTTCGCCTCGGCACGGAAATAATCGATATTCGTCCATGCCTTGATGAAAGTGTTTTGCAGGAGATCGTTCGCATCCTCATGCGACAGTACCATCCGGCGGATTTGCCAATACAATTGCTCGCTATACTGCCCCACAATCATTTCAAATCCTTTCCGCTGTGTACTCTCCTCCTGAAGGAGTTTCAGAACTTCGCGTTCGTTATAAGGGATCATAATCTCTCGTATCTGTATGTTTATTTATGGTTTCAAATTCAGGTTATTCATCGCTTCTAGTAAGGACGGATCATATTTATAAATGTCCTCACAATACCTCAAATTATTATCGGTAGACAGATAAACTGTCTGATAATCTATAAATAAAGGTATATACTGTTCCAAACTATAATGTTTCAATTCACGATAAGCCGCACTGATGGGCAGCTTCTTTCCCTCTTCACTCACCGGCTTGATATCCATTGCAATACGAATACGGTCTTCCAACAATTCATCCGGCTCTTTCAACAGGAAGAACGCGAAGTCGAGTGCTTTTTGAAGACGGACGCAACCGTGGCTCACCGCACGATTATTCCGTGTAAAAGCCCACCGTGACGGAGTGTCATGCAGATATACGGAATGAGGATTGGGAAAACGGAAGATGATACGTCCCAAGGAGTTCCCTGTTTTATTGTCCTGCTTCACCGTATAAGGTACGCCACTTCCTGCATACTTCGCCCATTTAATACTGTGGGGATCTACCTGGAGTCCATTCTTATCGTATACCTTCATGCGGTTACGGGTAAAATACGTCGTATCTCTGCGGTAAGTAGGAATGATCTCTTTCCGAATTATGCTTTGAGGCACATTCCAGTAAGGATTCAGTTCCATATAATAAATCCTGCTTGACAATAGAGGAGTTTTATTCTTCACAGTCCCTACACAAATACGCATCTCCAAGATAGAGTCTGTTTCTTCGTTGACGGCTTGCAACATAAATGCCGCCACACTAGCTATCACATATTTTCGTCCTTTATCCAATGCATATTGCCAACGTGCCCGCTCCATGTTTACCAATAGGCGGTCGCGATAATAATCCGTAGTATCTGTCACTCCCCAGCCATTCACACGAACCAGCTCTTCCTGCATCTTATGATAAAGCGGGGAAGCGGGTTGCGCCCGGTGAAAAGCGGCGTTAGGATTTGCACGCAAAGAGTCGAGAGCGGCCATTGCAAACTTCACGTCACATTGTTTTAAAGGAATGTGGTCGATCGAATCATTCCATCTGCGCTCCGGAGGCAAGAATCCGAATTTCAATTGACACACATACGAAAGATAGGCGGCTGTTAACTGATACTCCACGTCTGCCAGCAGACGGTTCATCGTTTTCCCTTCACGCAGTTTCAAGGTTCGTATCTGTTGCAATTCCTCACGGATGCTATCGACAGGATACAGATTCGGATTAACTCCATGTTGTGAAATGTTTCCTAACCAGAATAACATCGAGTCTGCCACCTGTACGGCAGGTTTATCGGATATGAGAGAATCGTTCAGCCAAAAGAATTCATCCTTTTCCTGATAATGTGCCAGCAAAACCGAATCCCAGGGAGTTACCGGATTTTCGTTCAGGCCAATACGAATCATCTGATGAATGCTGTCTGCATTTATTTGATAAGCAGGATAGAACAGTTCCTGGAGGGAAGACAAAGAATCCGGTATCGGAGATTGAGGTTTCTCTTTTTTACAGGCTGCCAGGCAACCAAAGAGCAGGATGATTACTCCCCAAAGCAGTCGACTACTTTTCATAGACAGTTCCTCCATCAACGTCAATACACAAATTTTCTTTCGCTAAAATGGTTTGTGGAAAAATGGCGGACGCTTCATGAAGTAAAACAGATTCATCTTCATAACGGGCTGAAAAGTGTCCGATCACCAATTGTTTCACATTGGCGTCCAAAGCTAGTTGCGCGGCTTGTGCAGCAGTGGTATGATAAGTTTCCTTAGCGCGTGCCTGCTCGGTCTGTGCAAAGGTGGCCTCATGGAAAAGCAAATCTACATTTTTAATTTGTTCAGCAAGGGACGGACGATAGATTGTATCGGAACAATAAGCATATTTACGCGCCGGAGCCGAAGGGCGGGTTAAACGTAAATTGGGTATTACTTCTCCCTCGGGAGTTACAAAATCCGCTCCGTTCTTGATGCGGTTCAGTTCATAGACCGGGACTTTATAAAAGTCTACCATGTCTCTGATGATATGATTAGGACGCTGTTTCTCTTCAAAAAGGAAACCACAACAGGGAATTCGATGTTTTAAAGGGATTGTGGTTACAGTCACCGAACGGTCATCGTAAATGAGCATCGGTTCTTTCGTTTCGAATTCATGGAAGAACACCTTATAAGTCAAAGTCTTGCAAAAGAAAGCAAGCATCGGCGCAAACAACTCTTCCAGTCCTCTTGGAGAATGAATATGTAAATCAGCAGTTCTCCCTAATAATCCGAATGTAGAGATCAGTCCCAACAATCCGAAACAATGGTCACCATGTAGATGAGAGATGAAGATATGATTTAATCGGGAAAATTTCAGTCGCGAGCGGCGTAATTGCATCTGTGCTCCCTCGCCACAATCAATCATAAATAGTTTTTCACGCAAGTTTACGACTTGAGAGGTCGCAAAATGTCGCGTAGTAGGCAAAGCGGAACCGCATCCCAATATATGTAACTCAAATTTTTCCATGATATGCAAAGATAGGACATTTCACATTTAATCTTGCAAAGGAAAAGGAAATATTTCACCCGGGTTACACAGATTAATACAGATTTTGATAATTTATTTTTAGACATAAGAACAAAAGAACATAAAGGCAGCGCTTTGAAAATTATTTCTGTTGCTTATTGAACTGCTATTTTATTTTATTCTTTTGTTCTTATGTCTGAATTAAATTCCCTCTTATCTTCATTTCTTAAATCTGTGGTGAATAAAAAGCGCCCCCAAACGGGAGCGCCTTTCATTGGAAAATATTCTATTCAGATTATTTCTTTCCTTCCAACTGTTCTTTCAATGCAGCAAGAGCGTCGATATCGCCCAGCGTAGTTGAAGCAGCTTGGTTCTGGATCATCGGAGAATCTTCTCTCTTGTTGCTAGAAGATGACTTCTTAGCACCAGAAGCAGCTTTCTTTTCTGCTCTTTCTTCAGCCTTAGCTACATCTTCGAAGATACGGCTGTGAGACAGGATGATTCTCTTAGCGTCTTTGTTGAACTCGATCACTTTGAATTCAAGTTTCTCATCCAACTGTGCTTGTGAACCGTCTTCTTTTACAAGGTGTTTCGGAGTTGCGAAACCTTCTACACCGTAAGGAAGAGCTACAACAGCACCCTTATCCAACATTTCGATGATTGTACCTTCGTGTACAGAACCTACAGTGAACACAGTTTCGAATACATCCCAAGGATTTTCTTCGAGTTGTTTGTGGCCAAGGCTCAAACGACGGTTTTCTTTGTCGATTTCCAATACCTGAACTTCGATGTCAGCACCAATCTGAGTAAATTCTGATGGGTGTTTTACTTTCTTAGTCCAAGAAAGGTCAGAGATGTGGATCAAGCCGTCAACACCTTCTTCGATTTCTACGAATACACCGAAGTTAGTGAAGTTACGTACTTTTGCAGTATGCTTAGAACCTACAGGATACTTTTCTTCGATAGTTTCCCATGGATCTTGTTTCAGTTGTTTGATACCCAAAGACATCTTACGTTCTTCGCGGTCAAGTGTCAGCACAACAGCTTCTACTTCGTCGCCTACCTTCATGAAATCTTGTGCAGAACGCAGGTGTTGGCTCCAAGACATTTCTGAAACGTGGATCAAACCTTCTACGCCCGGAGCGATTTCGATGAATGCACCGTAGTCAGCCATAACAACCACTTTACCTTTCACCTTGTCACCAACCTTCAAGTCAGTATCAAGCGCATCCCATGGGTGCGGAGTCAGTTGTTTCAAGCCGAGAGCGATACGTTTCTTTTCGTCATCGAAGTCAAGGATAACAACGTTGAGTTTCTGATCCAGCTCAACCACTTCTTTCGGATCGCTAACACGTCCCCAAGAAAGGTCAGTGATGTGGATCAAACCGTCTACGCCACCAAGGTCGATGAATACACCGTAAGAGGTGATATTTTTAACAGTTCCTTCAAGAACTTGTCCTTTTTCGAGTTTACCGATAATTTCTTTCTTCTGTTGTTCCAGTTCAGCTTCGATAAGAGCCTTGTGAGATACAACAACGTTTTTGAATTCCTGGTTGATTTTAACCACTTTGAATTCCATTGTTTTGCCAACGAATACATCATAGTCGCGGATCGGTTTAACGTCGATCTGAGAACCCGGCAAGAATGCTTCGATTCCGAATACGTCTACGATCATACCACCCTTAGTGCGGCACTTGATGTAACCCTTGATAATTTCTTCATTTTCCAGAGCAGCGTTAACGCGATCCCAAGAACGAGTAGCGCGAGCTTTTCTGTGTGACAGAACGAGCTGTCCTTTTTTGTCTTCCTGATTTTCGATGTATACTTCTACTGTATCACCGATCTTCAGATCCGGATTGTAACGGAACTCATTCAATGGGATGATACCGTCTGATTTGTAACCGATGTTCACAACTACTTCACGCTTGTTCATTGCGATTACGGTTCCGTCAACAACCTCACGGTCGTTCACTTTGTTAAGCGTACCGTCGTAAGCTTTTTCCAATTCATCGTGGCTAACGTTGGTTACTGTTTCGCCATTTTCATAAGCATCCCAGTTGAAATCTTCAATAGGAGCTACGTTCTTTAAGTTTTCCATTAATAAATAAATTGTTTAATACTTTAATTAAATAAGACATTATATTATCTATAAATCGGGCGCAAAGGTAGGAATATTTTCTTGATTGACAAAAGAATGGCAGAAGAAAAGAGAATTATATCCGTATTTTTTGTAATATTGCAATCTTTAATTTATACAGTTTTTGCCATGGACGAGAGATTGGACAAAGTCAAGGTGCAATGCGACTATTTACCGCTTATTAATTTTGCGATACAACAAAACGGTGCATCAATCATTCATCAGCTTTCTATTGAGAATACAACGCCTGCCCCGCTGAAGGACATTCAGGTACAAATCACGACAGAACCGACTTTCGGAAACGCTGCTCCGATAGCTGTGGCACAAATTCCGCCCAATGAATCGATATGCCTGTCGTCATTCAATCTCACTTTGTCCGCCAACTATTTCACACAGCTGACCGAACGTTTATCCGGCAATCTGAAAATTGAAATTACTTCCGAAGCAGAATCCGTATTCTGCCAAACCTACCCTATCGACATTCTGGCATACGACCAATGGGGAGGGCTTAATGTATTGCCCGAAATGCTGGCCGCTTTCATCACCCCCAATCATACAGCCATTGTGCCGATCATCAAGAGAGCCGCTTCCATCCTGGGACAATGGACTGATAATCCGTCCCTTGACGAATATCAGAGCCGCACTCCGGACCGGGTAAGGAAACAGATGGCCGCCATCTACACGGCTATCACGGAACAACAGATTATATACAGCACCATCCCCGCCAGCTTTGAGGAATATGGGCAACGTGTACGGCTAGCCGACTCCGTGATGGCACAAAAACTGGGAACCTGTCTGGATATGGCTTTGCTCTATGCTTCCTGTCTGGAAGCAATCGGGCTGAATGCACTCATTATCATCACTCAAGGGCATGCTTTTGCGGGAGCCTGGCTAGTGCCGGAAACTTTTCCGGATCCTACCATTGACGATGTTTCCCTGTTAACCAAACGGACAGCCGAAGGAATATACGACATTACTTTAGTTGAAACGACCTGCATGAACATGGGACATTCGTCCGATTTCGACGATGCAGTGAAGAAAGCGAACGGAAAGCTGACGGATGGGAACAGTTTCATTCTTGCCATAGATGTGAAAAGAGCGAGACATTCGGGCATCCGCCCCATCCCCCAACGCATTCTGCACGGGCAGGTATGGGAAGTAGAAGAAAAGGAGACCGACATTCAAAGAAGTGCCGTTCATGCCACTCCGCAAAGTATCAATCCGTATGATTTATCGGGCAACGAGACCCAGACCGTAATCACCAAACAACTGTTATGGGAAAGACGGTTGCTGGATTTAAGCCTGCGCAACAATCTGCTGAATATCCGGATTACCAAAAACACGCTCCAACTCATCCCGGCTAATCTATCCTGTCTGGAAGATGCATTGGCCGACGGAGAAGAATTCCGCATCCTTCACCGCCCTGCCGATTGGGAAAGTCCGGCGATGGACTTCGGGATTTATTCCTCCATACCGGAATCTGATCCCATGGTTGGTTTCATCAACTCGGAACTTTCACAGAAAAGGTTACGTTTCTATCTGCCCGAAAACGATTTAGGCAAGGCACTGACTCACCTATACCGCTCTTCGCGTACTTCTATCGAAGAGAATGGAGCCAACACGCTCTATCTGGCTCTCGGACTTTTGAAATGGTACGAGACACCTTCCAGCGAACGCCCCCGCTACGCTCCCATCCTGCTATTACCGGTTGAAATTATCCGTAAATCGGCAGCCAAAGGTTACGTAATCCGTTCCCGGGAAGAAGAAACGATGATGAATATCACCTTATTGGAAATGCTTCGCCAAAACTTCGGAATCACCCTATCAGGATTGGACCCGTTACCTACCGACGAAAGCGGCGTAAACGTCAAGCTGATCTATTCCATTATCCGCAACAGCATTAAGAACCAGCGTAAATGGGACGTGGAAGAGCAAGCGATTCTGGGTATCTTCTCTTTCAACAAGTTCATCATGTGGAATGATATTCACAACAATGCCAACAAACTGGTTCAGAACAAGATTGTGTCCAGCCTCATCAACGGAAAGATAGAATGGGAAGCCGCCACAGAGGAAATAGATGCAACGGATATGGACAAACAAGTGTCGCCCGCAGACATTGTATTACCCATCATCGCCGATTCTTCGCAGCTGGAAGCTATCTACGAAGCCGTACACGACAAGACTTTCATCCTGCACGGCCCTCCGGGAACAGGAAAATCGCAAACGATTACCAATATCATCGCCAACGCGCTTTACAAAGGAAAACGTGTCTTATTTGTAGCGGAAAAGATGGCTGCCCTCTCCGTTGTGCAAAACAGATTGGCAGCTATCGGGCTGGCTCCGTTCTGTCTGGAAATTCATTCCAACAAAACAAAGAAATCCGCCGTTATCTCGCAACTGAAAGAAACTACGGAAATTATCAGGCAGACACCTCCCGAAGAATTCAGAAAGGAAGCGGAACGCCTGCTGAATTTACGGGCGGAATTGAATCAATATATCGAAGCCCTGCATAAAGAATACCCGTTCGGGGTTTCATTATACGACGCCATTATTCATTATCAATCCGTGGACGTCGAATCTTGTTTTGATATTCCACAAGCTTATCTGGATACATTAGATAAAGACACATTTGCCCAATGGGAAGATGCCATCGAGCTGCTAGTCCGGACGGCCAATGCGTGTGGACATCCTTACCAGCATCCATTAACCGGTATCTCGATTACCGAATATTCATCAGCCGTTAAGGAGGGGTCCTCCCAACTGCTCACCGGATTTATCGACCTGTTGACCACCATCCGGCAGAAGCTGGATGTATTCTCCATACTTCTAAAAGATACGGATATACACCCTACACGCAAGGATTTCCAGACAATCTCCCACATCATCCGGAGAATACTCGACATTCCGGAACTGACTCCCGGATTGCTGACTTTGCCATTGCTCAACGAAACACTGAATGAATACCGGGAAGTAGTGGTTCACGGACGGAAACGGGATGAACAAAGGAAAGAGATAGAAACCGGATTCACCCAAGAAATCCTGTCCATCAACGCAAAGCAGATGTTAGCCGAATGGAACCGGGTATCCGATCAATGGTTCCTTCCCAGATATTTCGGACAACGGAAAATCAGAAAGGCAATCAACGTATATGCTTTAAAAACGATTGAAACAGAAGACATCAAACCTCTGCTCCACCGCATTATCCGGTATCAGGAAGAAGCAGAAGCCGTCCGGAAATACATCGGGCAACTTCCCTCCCTATTCGGACGCCCCGGCAAGAACGAGGATTGGAACACCATTGAGCAGATAATCGACGACATGACTTCCCTTCATTCGCATTTGTTGAACTACGCAAAAGACATTGCCAAAGTTTCGCAAATCAAGCAGAATTTGTCCGCACAACTCACTGAAGGAATTCAAACATTCAGAGACATCCATGCTCATTCTTTCAATGAACTGTATCAGCTCGCAGATACACTCACAGCCACCGAAAAGAAATTGTCCGGCATGCTGGGTATCTCGATCGAAGAACTTTATACCGATTCAGCCGACTGGATAACGATTGCCTTGTCAAAAGCCCGAACCTGGAAAGAGAACCTCGACAAGCTCAAGGACTGGTATCAGTGGCTACAAGCCTACCAAACCCTGCATAGTCTGGGAATAGGATTTATCGCGACGGAATATAAAGAAAAGAATATTCCTACCAGCCAACTTACAGACAGCTTCCGCAAGAGTTTCTATCAGGCAGCTATCCGGTATATCATTGCCAAAGAGCCGACTCTGGAATTATTCAACGGTAAGATATTCAATGACATCATTGCTAAATACAAACAAATATCCGCCAAATTCGAAGAAACGACGCAAAGAGAATTATTTGCCCGGTTGGCCTCCAACATTCCGTCTTTCACTCACGAAGCCATCCAAAGTTCCGAAGTGGGTATCCTTCAAAAGAATATCCGCAACAATGCCCGCGGCATATCTATTCGCAAGCTATTCGACCAAATTCCCACTTTGTTGTCGCGCATGTGCCCGTGTATGCTGATGAGTCCTCTTTCCGTCGCTCAATTCATCGATACGGACGCTGATAAATTTGATTTGATTGTCTTTGATGAAGCCTCACAGATGCCTACTTATGAAGCGGTGGGCGCCATTGCACGGGGTAAAAACGTCATTATCGTAGGCGACCCGAAACAAATGCCTCCTACCAGTTTCTTCTCGGTCAACACCATTGATGAAGACAACATTGAAATGGAAGATTTGGAGAGTATCCTTGACGACTGTCTCGCTCTGTCTATCCCTTCCAAATATTTATTATGGCACTACCGAAGCAAACATGAGAGCCTCATCGCTTTCAGCAACTCCGAATATTACGATAACAAACTGATGACTTTCCCCTCACCGGACAACATTGAATCGAAAGTCAGGATAGTCAACATCAACGGTTACTATGATAAAGGCAAGTCGCGCCAGAACCGGGCGGAAGCTCAAGCTGTGGTGGACGAAATAGCCAGAAGATTGAGAAGCGAGGAATTAAGAAAGAAAAGTATCGGTGTAGTCACTTTCAGCATTGTCCAACAAGCCTTGATAGAAGACTTATTATCCGACCTTTTTATCTTTTACCCCGAACTGGAAACTCTTGCGCTGGAATGCGACGAACCGTTATTTATCAAGAACCTGGAGAATGTGCAGGGAGACGAACGCGATGTTATTCTCTTCTCTGTGGGCTATGGCCCGGATGCAGAAGGGCGCGTCAGCATGAATTTCGGACCACTGAACCGGGCAGGCGGCGAAAGAAGATTGAATGTAGCCGTTTCCCGTGCCCGGTATGAGATGATTATCTATTCCACCCTAAGGTCGGATATGATCGACCTGAACCGGACTTCTTCTATTGGAGTAGCCGGACTAAAACGTTTCCTCGAATATGCGGAGAAGGGAACCCGGAGCACCATCAGCAGTGTGCCAAGACAACTGTCGGAAGCAACAGCCTCCATCGAAACGATCATTGCCGACAGACTGCGCTCATTGGGTTACACCGTGCATACAGACATTGGTTGCTCCGGATACAAAATAGACATAGGTATCGTCGACACCGAAAATACCTCTAACTATCAGTTAGGTATTATCTGCGACGGCAAAAACTACAAACGTACCAAGACCGCACGTGACCGGGAAATTGTGCAGAATAATGTATTGAAAGCACTCGGATGGGACATCTACCGGATATGGACAATGGACTGGTGGGAAAAGCCGGACGAAGTAATGGCAACTATCCAAGAGGCTATCGCCCGGAAAAAGAATTCAAAGGTCGGTTCAATGACAGCAGCCGAAATCAATTCTACTCCGACAGAAGTGGCAGCACCTGCACCGACGGCACAGATAACCAACAATGAAATTTCATTTGTACTCAAGGCATCGCCTGTTGCTCCTGAAAAGCAAGCAGCTTCCGTTCTTTCTACTCAAAACCGGATAGAACAAAAGTACAAGTTTGCAAAGATCACCCCATACAGTTATTCACCGGAAGACTTTTTCTTTACGGACAGTTACGCTATCCTCCTCTCCCAAATACGGAAGATTATGGAAAGCGAGGCGCCAATCAGTAAATCCCTGCTCTGTAAGAAAATCCTGTCCGAATGGGGAATCAGCCGCTTGGGAACACGGGTAGAGGCACAGATAGAAACAGCACTCGACACATTGAATATCTATCGCACAGAATACGAAGGACTTGTCTTCTGCTGGAACGACAAAGAGCAATGCGCTTCCTATTCAATCTATCGCCCGGTTTCCGACCGGGAAGCGACAGACATACCACCTGAAGAAATAGCCAATGCCATCCGGCAACTATTGACCGACTCCATCAGCCTGCCTGCGGCAGATTTGATAAAAGCATGCGCACAACAGTTCGGCTTTGCCCGTATGGGATCGAACATAGACGCTGCCATGCAAAGAGGTATTCGCGAAGCTGTGAAAAGGAATTACGCCAAGATAGAAAATGAACGGGTAACGATTGCCAATTAGATTAATACCCTTTCTCCAAACATTTCAAACGGTTAATAGAATCGGATACATACGCATTGTCCGGTTCTATTGACCGCCAATAACAAAGTTCTCCAATCAGCCGTTTCAGATAAACAGGATCACTCGAGCCAATCTGGCACTGATGTTCCGCCAAGCCTTTCGTCAGGATAAAATAGACATTCTTCCGGATCTCTCTCTTTCTGGCTTTAGGGATTGTCAGTTTCGCACCGGAAGAAACAGATACTCCTGTAATAATCTTCCTGCCATACTCATTGATAAAACGGGTCTTCTTATGATTCGGTTCGAATTTCTCATCACGGATGATCTGTTTGATCCGGGGAATGATTTGTTCTTTGGAGAACACATCTCCCGAAAAAGTCAGGTCGTCGGCATAGCGGGTATAAGTCAGTCCGTATTCCGCTGCCAGTGCAGCCAATTTCTTGTCCATCTCATACCCCACGATATTGCTTAACGCCGGACTTGTAGGTGCTCCCTGCGGCAAGTGCCTGTACAAGCAGCACAACACTCCCAATACTTTAGACACATTTTCCGGATAACCAATCTTCTCAAATGTCTTTTTCACCCTCCGGCTCCGTATCGAAAAGAAAAAATCATGAATATCCATTTTCAAGATATACCGTTTTCCCAGATGGGGACTGGCATTATCAACCACAGAATGACCGCTCCGGAAACCTACTGCCGCCGGATGAATCATTGTCACAGATGATAATATTCGAGAATTAATAGTGGTTTGAATAGATTGTAATTCTTTGTCAGGAGCAGAAATCATCCGATAACCTCCCTTTCTTTTTCTCATCCAGAACTCCCGGTAATGTTCGGAAACATCCCGTAGAATTTCCTTCAACCGTGCCGTTTCCACTCCCAACAAGTTGGCACACCAAACAACAGCCGATTCATCAAACTTTTGAACATACTGCGCTCTCGGAACAGTTCCCCCCAAAGCATGCCTAAGCCAGGCTCCGTGTTCCCATTTTACCTTAGTAGTCTTTTCTTCCTTACCACTGCTTGTTGCTTTCCATCTTTTATACCCCTCCTGTTTCCTGCTTGAGGAAATCATCTTATAAACCAGGAAAGCGGTGATAACAATGATCGTTATTAAAATTCCGTCCATTTTGTATATGCATATAAAAAAGAGAGAAGAGAGGATGAGTTATTACTAAAATAAATTTAGGTATTTATACCTTAGAATTTATTTTCTAGGAAAATACCTGTGCTTATGAGGCGACTACACCTCTTTGATGCTAAATTTTGCCCTCATCCTCTCTTATACAAAGATAAGTAAAATCTTTCGATAAAACAACCGGAACGAAGAAAACTATCGGTTGAACAACTCAAACGTGAACTTACAGCCTATTCCTCCGAATTTCCAATTTTCGCTGCTCACAAAAACTCCTACGTCAAAAATATGCGTACCGATGCCATATCCTACTTCCAGATAAGGTTGAAGGTGCGGCATAGAGAGGGCACTGATATAAATACGTTCATTCTGCACATAACGGGTGTACTTCATCAGATGCCGGAGAATAAGGAACGGAGCTTCGTAGGTGAAATGCCCCCGTACATAACGGCGGGAGGAATTATACCAACGTGAGTCAAGCACCTGAAATACTCCGCCGATTTCATCATTCCAACCTACGGGAAGATTATGGCGGGAGAAATTGGCAAAGTCCACAAAATACAACTCATCCTGATTGGTGAATGCTCCGAATCCGAAACGATAATAAATATTACGCATCAATCCCAACCGGATTTGATGCTGAAGGTCAAACTCTATTCTTTCATATTCACCCGTACTCTTGAACACTCCTTTAATACCTCGTTCATAATCGACCGAGAAAGTCGGGTATAAAGAATGGAGGTTAATCTTTCGCTTTCCGTTCATATAATAATAGAGTCCCGGAGTCCACTCTATCCGGATGCGGGGAGCGAAACTGATATAAGTGTTCTTGAATTTATCCATAAATTCCGGGGGCGGCATCGGATAATCGCCAGTGATTACAAAGCGGGAAGGCTCTACCGCTGTTCTTTTATGGGCCGAGAACCCCAGACCGATATCCAGTCCGTTGACTACTTCAACGGTATGACGGAAGTTAAAATACAAGTCCTTGAAATAATCGAGATGAATTAAATCGAAATTGAAGATACTGTCCGGCATAGCTTTCAGTTCGTCCAGCACTTTACTACTATAAATACGGTTACCGTTACCCACATTCAACCGGAAGAATCCCCGCTTCTGCGGCCAGTATTCAAAATCGGCATTCAATGACCAGTAGAATTCCTTACGCGTAAAGTTGTATCCGAGTTTAGGCACAATGCGAAGTAATTTATCCCCTCTGAAAAGACGGTTATAACGAAAATCCTGTCGATAAGACAAACCGTTGCTTCCACTATAACTGAATAAGAGCGGATTGATAAACGGAGAAAATCGCACACTTCCGATATTGGACAAATTGAATTTATAATCTTCTACCATCAAATCACCCATCGTTCCCCAAAAGGCCTGACTCTTGGACGGCTTTTCTACCGTTGTCGTGTCACGTCTAAGCGTATAGTCATGATATAGTTTTTTCTCACTTTCATTCAAAGGAATCGGCCGCATGATAGCAAAGGTAGAGGCGTCCGTCTTATAAGCGTTCGTATCACACTGTAAAGAGAAAGATTCCGAAAGATTATATTTTCTCTTCTCTTTCTTGCGCACCTTTTTTTCTTTCAGTTCGATGGATTTATAATCTAAAGAAGCGGTGTAATTACCATCCACCTTATTTCCGAGAAATTTGAAAAGAGCTTCTACGTCATAACGCACCGGCAGGAATTCATTTTTCTTGCCTACATCTCCCATCTGAATCCAACAGGTAAATGTTATCAGCTCCGATCTTCCCGAAAAACGAATTTCACGAACACTCCAAACGTTACTGCTGACCACCATATAGCCACCCACCAACTGATCGCTCTTAGTGCGGGGGATAAAGCGAACCCGATAATCCAGATTGTTAGGATCTCCCATCACGCTGTCTATCCGGTATTTATAATATTTCTGTCCGTTTTTGGCCAGTGGTGACAATAAGCGTTCATCATTCAATAAAGAAGAAGAGTAGATATTTACATTAAAGTACTCGAGCAATCCAGGCAATCCCCTATTTCCTCTCACAGTTCCCTGGGAAGCCTTTACTTTCTGATCGTAAATATTGGGAGCCGTATAATGAAGATCACTATATGTTTCAAGCAGATATTCGCGAACACCCTTTTGCAAACGAAACATAGAAGGTACATAACGGAGAATAAAATTCTTCTTCTGAATGTCCATCTTACCTTTTATATATAGGTTCGCGCGATAATCACTGACTATCGTTTCATACAAAGGTGCAAAAGTCATCACACGTTCTATAATGGAGTCAGCAGAGATTTCCTGATGGGTATAAGGATTCATTATATAATTATTGGCTGTCCCCTTTGGTATAAAAGAGAACAGACACAATATGCATCCTATCAATATTTTATCTCTCAATCGTCGTATCTCCTTCATTAACGTAGGCAAATATAAAAAAGAATATCGAAAAGCAAGAGAAGTTGGACACTAAAAAGAGTTATCAGAAGAAAACCTTCACATTATTCAAAATAACATGGAGATGAACTAAATCTTTGGCGCGGTTGTCTCGAAATAAATGCAGGAAGCTCTGCATATTCTGCTATTCTCTTCATATATAAAAAACGAAAATCCTCTTTCAACCTATCACCACCTTTCTAAAACTCTTTATTCATCGCACTTACAGAGCGGTGATAGGTTGAAAGAGGAATTAATAAAACCTGTATGGAAGAAGTTATAATATGAAGGGGATTTCAACAATAATGGGAAAAATACAAAGTTCCAATATCTGTAAATATAAGAGCCCCCTGAAAACATATTAATGACTAAATCAACCCTTCTATCTTTTTATTTATCACTTTATTCTTGACAAAGAAGAAAATTGTCGTATCTTTGCGATACTCTTCATATCAACCAGGCAGGGAACCTGCCTCGTTTCGTGGCAGGCATTTTTATGCCTGTCCTGATGCTTCATATGGCGGTTTCGTACCCCCGTGTGGAGTGTTAATGCACCCACTGCCTGGTTGGTGAAGAGTAACGGGAAAGGCGGAACCGCTCTTATTTCATAGAAAATCTTCGCCTACCACCTTATTCATAATTATATTATGGAAACAAAACAAGTTACCGTTCAACCAGCGGTGGGAGGCATGATAAAGGCTTCCAAAGATTCATTTGTTATTCCTAAAGAAGAATTAAAGGATTTCTACCTTAAATTCGCTTTCCTCCTGAACCCGGATTCCTGCTCCATAAACCGCACCGAATTCGAACTTTTAAACATTCTGCTGAAAGACCTGAAAAAAATCCTGGCAGCATTGACTCACCTCAACACCCATCCTTGGGATGAAGGCATTGCAGAAATCCAAATTTCATGCGGTGTTTACTCCCTACAAGACAACTTGAGCAAAAAAGAGCGTATGCAGATGAACACCTCTATGGGTAAACACCTACAATTTCTTACCCAAATGGCTGTGAACAGCCCAGTGTTCAAACTGTTATTCAAGAACTATCACAACCATTATATCCAAGTGGAAAGTTTGGTTAAACAGATGGCTAAAGAAATCAACGAACAGCAACAATAAGAATAGAAGTTGGAGAATCAACAGAGGGGGTACTTTTAGAAAACACATTATTTTTCAAAATACCCCTCTAAAATAGGGTACTTTCAGAAAAACATATAATTTTGCGCCATCAACCGATAAAAATAGACCATTTATGTCAAAATGCGTTTTTTTGCCTTACAAGAGCTTTCCAACCGGAAACCTCTGGAAGTTATTGCCCCTTCCAACAAACTCTCTGATTATTATGGTAGCCACGTGTTCGACCGCAAGAAGATGCAGGAGTATCTTCCCAAAGAAGCTTACAAAGCTGTAACCGACGCTATCGAAAAAGGTACGCCTATCAGCCGTGAAATAGCAGATTTAATTGCTAACGGTATGAAAAGTTGGGCTAAGTCACTCAACGTCACTCACTACACACACTGGTTCCAGCCTCTGACAGACGGAACAGCCGAAAAGCATGACGGCTTTATCGAATTCGGCGAAGATGGCGGAGTGATTGAACGCTTCTCCGGAAAACTACTGATCCAGCAAGAGCCGGATGCTTCTTCTTTCCCTAACGGCGGCATCCGCAACACTTTCGAAGCACGAGGATATACAGCCTGGGATGTTTCTTCACCGGCATTCGTAGTAGATACCACTCTTTGTATCCCCACTATCTTCATTTCTTATACAGGTGAAGCGTTGGATTACAAAACTCCATTGTTGAAAGCACTTGCCGCTGTAGATAAAGCAGCAACGGAAGTCTGTCAGCTATTCGACAAGAACATCACACGCGTATATACCAATTTAGGATGGGAACAGGAATATTTCCTTGTAGACTCCTCCTTATATAATGCACGCCCCGACCTCTGCCTGACAGGACGGACACTGATGGGGCACTCTTCTGCCAAAGACCAACAGTTGGAGGATCATTATTTCGGCTCTATCCCTCCACGTGTCACTGCATTTATGAAAGAACTCGAAATCGAGTGTCACAAACTCGGTATTCCTGCCAAAACCCGTCATAACGAAGTAGCTCCCAACCAATTTGAGTTGGCCCCTATTTTCGAAAACTGTAACCTTGCCAACGATCACAACCAGCTCGTCATGGATTTGATGAAGCGTATCGCCAGGAAGCATCATTTTAATGTACTCCTGCACGAAAAGCCATATAGCGGAGTAAACGGTTCGGGCAAGCACAACAACTGGTCACTCTGCACAGATACCGGTATCAATCTGTTCGCTCCCGGAAAGAATCCGAAAGGCAATATGCTATTCCTCACATTTCTGGTAAACGCCTTAATGATGGTTTATAAAAACCAGGATTTATTGCGTGCCTCCATCATGAGCGCCAGCAACAGCTATCGTTTGGGAGCCAATGAAGCTCCTCCCGCCATCCTCTCTTGCTTTCTGGGTTCACAACTCTCGTCTACTCTCGACGAAATTGTCCGCCAGGTAGGAAATGAGAAAATGACGCCGGAAGAAAAAACCACACTGAAGTTAGGCATCGGACGTATCCCCGAAATTTTACTGGATACCACCGACCGCAACCGTACTTCTCCTTTCGCATTCACCGGAAACCGTTTCGAATTCCGCGCCGCAGGTTCTTCTTCCAACTGTGCTGCCTCTATGATTGCAATCAATGCGGCCATGGCAAACCAGCTGAACGAATTCCGGGCATCGGTAGAAAAGCTGATGGAAGAAGGAGTTGGCAAAGACGAAGCTATCTTCCGCCTGCTGAAAGAAACAATTATCGCCTCCGAGCCGATTCGTTTCGAAGGGGACGGTTATTCCGAAGAATGGAAACAAGAAGCTGCACGCCGCGGACTGACTAATATCTGCCACGTACCGGAAGCCCTGATGCACTATATTGATAACCAATCCAAATCAGTACTTATCGGCGAACGTATCTTCAACGAGACCGAATTGAACAGCCGTCTGGAAGTGGAACTGGAGAAATACACCATGAAGGTGCAAATCGAAGGCCGTGTATTGGGCGACCTCGCCATCAATCACATCGTACCAACTGCCGTTGCCTATCAGAACCGTTTGCTCGAAAATCTTCGCGGACTGAAAGAAATATTCCCGGCTGAAGAATATGAAGTATTAAGTGCCGACCGTAAAGAACTGATTCGTGAGATTTCACACCGGGTCACTTCTATCAAAGTACTCGTGCGCGACATGACCGAAGCAAGAAAAGTAGCCAACCACATGGAAAACTACAAAGAAAGGGCATTCGCATACGAAGAAAAAGTACGCCCGTATCTTGACCAAATCCGCGACCACATCGACCACCTGGAGATGGAAGTGGATGACGAAATATGGCCGTTGCCTAAATATAGAGAACTGTTGTTTACCAAATAAAATGTCTGCAAGATTGCACGAAAGCTCCCACTTTTGTGCAATCTTTTTATAGATTCGTTCATTTTCTCATTTTTTTTTTACTTTTGTGCTGTATAACACAGTTTTGTAGCACTCATGGTAAAAATGAATATGTCAGACATCGATATTTCGGAACCATTATCCGATATGTTAGCTCCTCTAAACAATGAGCAAAAGGAGTTTCTGATGAATAATTATACGATACAAACCTACAAAAAGAATGAAACCATCTACTGTGAAGGAGAAACGCCACATCATCTGATGTGTCTCATCAGTGGAAAAGTGAAAATCTTCAAAGATGGTGTGGGGGGTAGAAGTCAAATTATCCGCATGATTAAACCACGCGAATACTTTGCATATCGTGCTTATTTTGCCAAACAAGATTTTGTAACTGCCGCAGCAGCTTTCGAACCTTCCGTTGTTTGCCTGATTCCTATGAGTGCCATCACTACGCTGGTTGCCCAAAATAATGACTTGGCCATGTTCTTTATCCGCCAACTTTCCATTGACTTGGGTATCTCTGACGAACGTACCGTTAATCTGACACAAAAACATATTCGCGGACGCTTGGCCGAATCACTCATCTTCCTGAAAGAAAGTTATGGACTGGAAGAAGACGGTTCTACGTTGAGCATTTATCTTTCACGTGAAGATCTGGCAAATCTTTCCAATATGACTACTTCGAACGCTATCCGTACCTTGTCGCAATTCGCTACGGAAAGACTGATTACTATCGACGGAAGAAAAATCAAAATCATCGAAGAAGAAAAGCTGAAGAAAATAAGCAAGATTGGGTAAGAGAGTTTCTGCACCAATCGTTCCACCCTAAATAGTGAACATACATATAGAAAATATAATTGCAGACATAAAACGTGGCAACAAACAGGCTTTCAAAAAGCTATTTGATGACTACTATCCTATTCTTTGCGTGTTCGCATCCCACTATATTGAAGACAAAGAAGTTTGCAAAGACATCGCACAAGATGTATTGTTAGCTTATTGGGAACGGAAAGAAGATTTTGACGACATTTTGAAAGTAAAAAGCTTCCTTTATACCGTCACCCGAAATAAATGTCTGAATCACTTAAAACATGAGCAATTAGATATTCCCTATTTTTCTGGACAGGAAGAGTTCGATAGTGGCTTCGAAGCTGCCATTATCGAACAGGAAACATTCCACATGGTTCGCAAAGCGGTAGAAGAATTGCCTACCCAAATGCGAAATATCATCTTATATTCTATGAAAGGGTTAAAAAACCATGAGATTGCTGACAAATTGCAAATTTCAGAAGGCACTGTCCATACGTTAAAGAAATTCGCCTATCGCAAACTTCGCGAAAGTCTCAAAGGCATAAATTACACCTTATTACTATTTTTATGCAAATAAAGTAACTTTTTGATTACCCCGTTTTTTCGATTGGATTGTTTTACTTATATAACAAATCGAAAAAACGATGAATTCATTTAAAGAAAAATTTAAAATTGCAAAAATCTTAGCTTCCTTATTTACTCATTCGTCTACCCCCGAAGAGGAAAAGAACTATCGTGCATGGTTGGATGAAAACCCGGAACATCAAAAGATAGCCGACCGGATATTAAATAAGGAAACGTATGAAGAAAACAGCCGGTTAATAAAAAGCTTCTCTTCACAAAAAGCGTGGGAGAAAGTCTATCCGTTATTAGGAGGCAATCAATCGGGTACTGTTTTTTCGTGGAAAAAGAGTCTGAAATATGCAGCTCTCATCTTATTGTTATTAGTACCTGCTTCTTACTTTATCTATCATTGGATATCCGAAGAAACGATTAGCGACATCACTCCGGGAACCCTTGGCGGGGAACTGATCTTGAGTGACGGCAAATCTTTCAATCTTTCCGACAATAATCTTCCGGAGAATGCGGTCAGAGCATTTGTGATCGATTCGAAAGGGATTAACTATCAGATTCCCGCCAACAAACCGCAAGTAAAAGAAATCCAAAACACACTACGCACATTGCAGGGGATGGAATGCCTTATCACGCTTTCCGACGGCACAAGGGTACATCTCAATGCGGAAACCCGGCTGACTTATCCGGTTTGTTTCAGTAGTAAAGAACGTATTGTGCAAATTGAAGGGGAGGCTTATTTTGATGTTGCCCCGGACAAGGAGCATCCGTTTATCGTAAAAACATCGCATACATCTATCCGGGTGACGGGAACGTCGTTCAACGTAAGAGCCTACGCTGATGAAGATACGGAAAGTACGACCTTAATCAGTGGAACAGTAAGAATCAACAGTAGAAATGAAGAATTCGAATTAGTTCCCAACCAGCACTATACATATAATAAAAATACCGGTACAAATACCGTCGCCAACGTAAACACTGATTTGTATACATCTTGGGAATCCGGATCATTTATCTTTTTAAATGTCCCTCTTGAGAATGTGATGTCATACCTGTCCAAATGGTATGGATTCCAATATTCTTTTGAAGACGAAGCAGCCAAACAGGTGCGTATCGGAGCTTACCTTAACCGCTACGCCAACATGAACCCGATTATCGACATGATTACAGAATTAAATCTGGTCAATATCAAACAACGGGAGGGCATCCTGCACATTTCCTACAAACAGTAATAATACATAATATAACTAACGCATTATGAAAAAACGAGTAAAATCCCTGCCGTGGGTGGTATCTTATGCAAGCAGAAACTTTGTGAAGTTCTGTCTTTTATGGATATTCTCCCTTTCTTCACTCATGATTCAAGCACAGGACAATCAGAGAATCTCCATCGACTTGAGAGGAGAAACGCTGGAAGCAGCACTCTGGTATCTGCAGAATCGTACGAAATTTGTCTTTATGTATGGAACGGAAGACATTGCTAATGTGACCGATATCACCATCAAGGCAAAAGATAAGACAATTACTGAAATTCTGGATGAATGTCTGGAAGGCACTAACCTGACTTACGAAATCTCTGGTAGCGCAATTGTTATAAAGAAAAAGCAAAGCCAGAAAGTTACAATCAGTGGTTGGATTCGAGATGCCAGTGGCGAAGCATTACCCGGTGCCACTGTTACGATTCGAGGCTCCAAACATGGAGCCATCGCCGGATTGGACGGACATTATACTTTTAATATTCCGGCACAAGAGGGATTGATTCTAACTTTTTCTTTTATCGGAATGGAAAAGAAAACGTTGAAATATACAGGTAAGAAAACAATCAATGTCACTCTGACCAGTTCCAGTACGGAAATTGACGAAGTGGTGGTTACCGGTTATCAGAATATTCAACGCCGCGACCTTGTTGGTTCCATTACTACGATAAAAGCGAAAGACATTATAATACCTTCCTACACTACTATCGACCAAATGTTACAAGGACGTGTAGCAGGTATGGTGGTTACTAACTCAAGTAGTCGTGTAGGTACGGCGCCTAAGATCCAGATTCGAGGTACCAGTACGCTACAAGGAAATCGTGATCCATTGTGGGTAGTAGACGGTATTATTCAGGAAGATTTCCAAGTAACACTAGATAGCGGCGAACTGATGACTAAAAGTTTAAAGGATATCATCGGCAACCAGATTTCATGGCTAAACCCCGCTGACATCGAAAACATCACAATTTTGAAAGATGCTTCCGCCACTGCTATCTATGGTTCAAAAGCATCTAACGGTGTAATCGAAATCACAACCAAAAAGAATACCACTGACAGATTGACTGTGAACTATTCCGCCAACTTTAACATCGGGCAACGCCCTAATTATGGAATGTTCAACTTTATGAACTCTCAAGAACGCATCCGTTTCTCACAAGAGGCGTTCGATGCAGGAATCACTTACGCAACAATGCCTTATAAGGATCCTAACACCTATGAAGGTATATTACGGATGTTGCAGGAACATGACATTTCTGATATCGAATATAGAAAACTTTACAACGACATGGAAACCCGCAATACTGACTGGTTCAAACGCCTGACACGCCGTTCGTTCAGCCATAGTCACAACGTTAGTGTTTCCGGTGGAACGAACAAGTTTAGTTATTCGGCATCTATGGGATATAACAACAGCGAAGGTCAGGAAATAGGCAATGATAACGAACGTATGACAGGTCGCATCGCTCTGATGTTACGTCCGATAGAAAAACTGACTATCAGTATGACTTTAAACGGTAGCGTTTCTACTACTAACGGCTTTTTCGACGATATCAATCCAATGGGTTATGCTACCAATACAAACCGTATCATCGACCCGGATGCTTATTATATGCAAGAAAACGGATACTATTATAAAACAGGAAATAAAGAAACCCTTTCATACAATTTTATCAATGAACGGGACAACAGCGGTTCAAAAGCACGCTCCAACTTCATGTCCGCTTCCTTAGATGTCAACTGGCATGTCCTTGACTGGTTAACTTATCAATTTACAGGCGGTTATTCGACTAATAACAGTACAAATGAAAGCTGGGCTACCGAACACACGTACCACATTGCCAACCTGTATCGTGGTTACGATTTTAATTCTGTTACTCCCACCAGTGCCGATTTTAAAGCTGCACAGCTTCCATTCGGAGGTAGATTGTACACAAACGACAATAACCAGTATTCTTACAATATCCAGAACAAGCTACAATTCAGCAAAGCATTCAATCCTAATAACCGATTGAATGCGCTATTGGGTATGGAACTTCGCTCGTCTACAGCTAAAGGAACAGCCAATACAGTTTGGGGATATGTACCGGACAGAGGTGAACGTATTGTAGCGCCTACCATACCAAGCCAAGTAGTATCACCGGGCGGAAGTCCAACAGGCTGGGGAATATTAAAAGAACTTTATGACAGAGGTTGGAAAAGAACAAACAATACCAACAACTTCCTTTCGTTCTTCGCTACTTTTGCATACTCATTCAAGAATCGCTATGTAGTCAATGCCAATGTACGAAATGATGCTTCCAACGTTTTCGGACAGGATATCAATCACCGTATCGACCCGACTTATTCATTCGGTTTTTCCTGGAGAGCATCGGAAGAAGCTTTCTTCCAAAAGCATCTGAAATGGATCACAACACTCAATTTCAGAGGAACATTTGGTATTCAGGGAAACGCTTTGACACGTGAAAGTCCTGAACTAATCTTAAGTCAGAACGGAGTACAAGCAGGATATAATCGATATTACTCCACTATTAGCCAGATCCCCAATCCGTATCTCTCCTGGGAACGTACCAAAAACTGGAATTTCGGTGTGGACCTGGAACTGTTTCATATGTTTTATATGAATCTGGAATACTACACCCGACGTTCCAATGCGGTAATCACCGTAGATTTACCATTCGAATATGGAATTAACGACATGAAACGTAACGGCGGAATTATTTACAATCGGGGAATTGAATACACGTTATCATTCACACCTGTTCAGAAACGTGATTTCAGCCTGAATATTAACCTGAATGCCTCTAAAAACTGGAACAAAGGCGGAGAAACCACGATTGACAGAACCACGGGGATGTACTTGACCGGAAGCAACACCCAGATATTAAAAGAAGGATATCCGTTAAGCGGATTCTGGTCATATTCCTTTGCCGGTCTTGATGGAAGTAACGGCAAACCGATGTTCAACTATGTTGAAGTCCCGGAAGAAGAAAAAAGTAAAGGCATCGACCCGACCACTTACCTTGTATATTCCGGAGAAAAAGAGCCGTATTTCACCGGAGGTCTCGGTTTGAGTTTCCGCTACAAATCTTTGTCACTAAATACCAGCTTTTCCCTTTTGTTAGGTAGCAAAAAGCGTTTGACGTCACCTTACAATGATTTCCGAGGAGAACATAATATGATGCCCGATCCAACCAAGAATATAAACCGCGATTTATTGAATCGCTGGCAAAAAACAGGAGACGAAGCTTACACAAATATCCCCGGGTTGCCGATATGGCCATTAGGGATCACTTGGACTTTGCCTAACACGGAGACCGCAGAATCACCCATTTATATGTGGGAAAAATCAGATGCTATGGTAGTCAGCGCTTCATTCCTGCGTTGCCGTAACATTGGATTATCCTGGCAGATGAAAAAAGAATGGTGCGACAAGATACATGCTAAAAACCTGTCTATTAACTTTAATATGGACAATGTATTTGTAATAGCCAGCAAACGTTTTAATGGTTTTGATCCGGAATTAGAAAACAGCATCATGCCACGTTCTTTCTCATTGGGACTTAATATAGGATTTTAAACAATAAACAAAGAGAGATATGAAACTTAAATATTTAATTTATACAATTACACTGACCGGCCTCACCGCTTGCGGAGATTTCTTAGAGCCAAAGTCACAGAGCCAATATATACCTAAAGACGCTAATGCATTGCAAGAGATGCTTATCGGAGAAGCCTATCCCCAACAAAAGGATACCAAATTTCTCAACTATCAGGAAATACTCGCAGATGATGTCGAGCAGAATCAGGTGGAAGGTTACGAATTCCCAGAAAACGACAAAGCAGATATGGAAATATTTGAGATACTGTATAGCTGGCAACCCAATATGTTCGAAATACGAGAAAAATTGGGACAACAAACAGTCAATACTTGGGAGAACCTTTATGAATATATTTTAGGAGCTAATGCCACACTTGACTATATTGACGAAGTATCCGGTACAGAAATTGAAAAGAATTATATTAAGGCACAATCCTATGCCCTACGGGCTTTTTATTATTATATGTTAGTCAATCAGTACGGACTTCCCTATAATTATAACAAAGAATCATTGGGAGTTCCTCTCAAGCTGGACAGTAAAATGAGAGATGATGACAATATATTGATGAGACGGAACACGGTAGAAGAAGTATACCGACAGATTGTTACCGACCTAAACGAAGCAGAACGTTTATTCCTAACTCTCTCCGCCACACAACAATATGAACCGAACTACCTTGTCAGTTTACCTATGGTACAATTATTAAAATCACGTGTAGCTCTATATATGGAAAATTGGGAAGAAGCTAAAACGTATGCGGAGAAAGTTATCAAAGATTGGAACTTCTCACTACGCGATCTGAATACTATTCCTGCACCGGAAGCAGGTATAAAAGAACCTTATTACACATTCAATACATATGATTCGCCGGAAGTCATCTGGAGTTATGGAACTATCAGAGACTTGACAGGTGAATACGAAGGTTATATCGATAAGAAAGATGAAAACAGCGATGAAGAAAAGACCAGAAGAATGTTCAAAGCAGCAGACGGGTTAATCAACAGTTTCTCAGAAGGTGACTTACGCAAAGACCGTTATATTACTAGGGAAATGCAATATAACGAGGCGGTTCCGGAGAACAGCACATTTTATGATACTTATCTCCCCTATGGCAAATATAAGACACTACGTTCTGTCCCCACTTCCGGAAGCAGTGATTATTTTGCACTCTCCTTCCGAATAGCAGAAGCTTATCTAAACTATGCAGAAGCCGCTGCCATGAGCCAAGCCGAAGGAGATGCCATCACCGCTATGAATACATTGCTGGAGAAACGATATGATAGAGGAAACGCACCGTCTTTTTCCGGATTGAGCGGAGATGCTTTGATCACCCAAATACGTGAAGAACGCAGAAAAGAACTTTGCTACGAAGGACAACGCTGGTTCGACTTACGTCGATATGGTATGCCTTCCATACAGCACAAATGGGAAGGCAAAGTTTATACACTAACAAAAAACGATCCTTCATACGTATTACCTATTCCTACAGAAGTGTTGCAAAGAAACTTATTATTGGAACAAAATCCGTTCGGACCGGAACGGACTGGAGTTCCTGTTACAAAATAACTATAAATATAAGAAATAATGATCGTCAATTTTAAACAACAGAGAATCATGAAGCCAATATATAATGTATGGATATTACTATTCTGTCTCACATTCTCGTCCTGTTATAATGAAGATATTATCAACCCGACACCAGATCCACTTGCACTTGCCGGAGGATTTGAGTTTCCGCAGGGAAATAATTCATGGGACAATGATGTTATGAAAATCTACCAAGACTTCGGAGTGAAAATAATATATAAAGATATCACAGAAAAAGATCTCAATAAAAATTGGACTAATGGTGGAGTCGGTAGTTCATCAAGAGTCTTCGAGAATTGTCTCAATGACGAAATGGGAGCATTTTATATTACTTTTATGAAGAACCACATTTTTCCTTACCTCAACCGGGAAGTTACGGATAGAGTATTTCCCATGTACTGGTATATGGTATACAATTATTCTGTATTTACTTCCATTATACCGGGAGTACTGGAATATTATGTTGCACTGCCCGAGCATGATGACGGCCAAACCGACTGCTGGATAACTTGTTTCTGGGGAGATAAAGCCCACAGTACTTACGATGACCCAATCACAGGATGGAAAACTCCTATTGCCGGCAATAAGGATAGTTTTACCATACGCCGCTTCAAAATAATTGATGAAGTTATAAATACAGCTATCGCCAACGGAAATATTATCATACCCGAAGATGAATTTGATGCAGGATTTGACCATTTAACTCCGATTGTCAGAAGTGAAGACATCGAAAGTAAAGCCGATCCTAATTATTATCTTAAAAGAGGCTATCCTGGTAATGTAAATTCATTATCAGGTAAACATTCTAAACCCGATTCCGATAATCCTCCAACAGCCAAAGAAACATTTATCGGCTATCTGCAAATAGCCATGCGTCATACCAAAGAAGAACGGGAAGTAATGTTTCCTTCGGCAACCTATCCATTTCTAAGCACTAAGTTCGATTTTGTGACAAACTATCTAAAAAAATATAATATTGATTTGGAAGCTATCGCCAAAGGACCGGAAGATTGGGATATTAAACCTTATCCGGAACTACCGAAAACTGATGAAGGAGATGGCGATGATGATGATCCTTGGGGAGACTGGGGAGATTGGTAAAGAAACTCTTCCATAACGATTAAGTTAGTCATTTCATTAAAGGATAGATAAAATAAGAATAAAGATATTTAGAATTTACCATATATTATAAACTCCAAATCATGAAATTAATAAGACTCTCATTGATATTATTGCTCTTATGCAGCACCACTCCTCTATGGAGCGACAGCGGACTTCAATTCAAAGGAAAGTTGAGACTACTCAAACCAACCACTTTGCAAGTTAAGGATTTGAATGGGAACCTCATTTTAAGTTGTCCTATTAACCAAAATGGAGTATTCGAAACCGAAAAAAAAGACATTATATCCGATGTATATACACTATATATTGGGAATACGGAGCAAAACATATACCTCGAAAACAGACCTGTAACCATTCATGGTTTTTTCGATGAAAAGAATCCCGAACAAAGTTCACTTTCATTCACCGGCATTGATCCGTTTCTGACTTTACAAAACTATATGCCGACCGAAAGAGATCCGGATAAAGCAACAATCCCGACTTCTGCCAAAGAGAAGCTGACATCTGCCATGGCATCCGCATTAGCTTATCTGGCAGATGTGAATGATTACCCATCCAACAAAATGTTATTGGATATGATACCGGAACAAGATAGGAATTCGTTGTCTGCCAAATGGTTAATCAACAAAGTAGAAGTCCTCTCCCACCAGATTATCGGTGCAGAATGTCCTGGTTTTACGTTCATTGACAACAATGGAAAGAGCATAGGTTTAAAGGACTTCCGTGGAAAAATTGTCGTACTGGATTTCTGTGCTTCCTGGTGTGGCCCTTGCCGCAAAGAGATGCGCAGTATGCTGACAATATACAATGATCTGAAAGCAGATGATTTAGAATTCATCAGTGTTTCGTTGGATGACAGCGAAGCAAAATGGAGAAAAATGCTGGATGAAGAAAAACTGCCGTGGGTGATGCTATGGGATAAAACAGGATTTCCCAAAAACAGCAAGACTCCAAGTGCTATTCAGACTGCTTACGGTTTCTACTCCATCCCTTTCCTTGTTGTCATTGACAAAGAAGGTAAACTCGCTGCACGTAATGTCCGAGGGGAACAAGTACGAGAAGCCATTTTAAAAATAAGACAATAAACAAACTATATAAATTATAACTCTTTCGACAATGAAGAAACTTATATTTCCAATCGTATGCTGTTTTATCAGCATGACAGTATCAGCCCAGTTAGTCAAACAGCAGGCAGAAACACAAAAAAAACAATCCGAACTGGACTGGTTTAACTGTTCTTTCGACCAGGACAGTGTATACGGAGCTGAAGTAAACAAAGCTTATGATTACTTGAATGCCAACAAAAAGAAAGCAAAGAAAAGACCGGTTGTTGCATTGATCGGAACAGGAATGGACGTAGAACACGAAGATCTGAAACAGGCTATCTGGGTGAATCCCAAAGAAAAACTAAACCAGAAAGACGATGACAAGAATGGTTGGATAGACGACATCAATGGTTGGAATTTCATCGGTGGCAAAGACGGTCAGGTCATGGAATCTCTGACACGCGAAGGAGAACGTGAATTTTTCCGTCTGAAAGATAAATATGCAGATTATATCTTTGACGGAAAGAAATATTATAAAATCATTAACGGAAAACGTCAGGAAGTACCCGCACCGGAAAATTTGGAAGAATACAATTACTATCGTTATAAAGTAATGCCTGAATCCAGAATCGGTGGTTCATACGGTGGACTGCAACTCTCTTATGTCATTGAAGAATATATTGAGAAGTTTGATAAGGACATGAAAAAGCGTTTCCCCGGAAAAGAGCTAACTGTCGATGATTTCCAGAGCTGCTATGATCCTAAGGCAGAAAGAGACAGCCTTTCTGAAATTGCTTTTGTTTTTACCGCTTATTCATTCAGCATTTACCAAACGGACAAATGGGATCTCGTATACCAAAGAATGGGGAAAAAAAGTGTGGAAACAGCTAAAACTTCCTATGAAGATGCTTTAAAGAAATACGGAACTGATAACCGGAAAGAAATTGTAGGTGATAATCCTCTGGATATTAACGACACGCATTACGGCAATAATGTACTGTTGACATCTGATGCGGCAACAGGCGTAATGAAGGCCGGCGTTATCGCAGCTAAACGTGACAACGGTATCGGAAGTAACGGTATTGCAGACAATGCAGAAATCATGACTTTACGCATCCACCCGGGAGAAGGAGAACCTTATTTAAAAGATATGGCACTGGCTATCCAGTATGCAGTAAACCATGGAGCGGATGTTATTTTATTGCCGGAACAAAATTCATTATACCCGGAAGAACAGAGACAATGGGTAGCAGATGCACTGAAAGAAGCTGAAAAGAAAGGAGCATTGGTAATAGTTCCGGTCTGGGATCTGTCAGCAGACATGGATAAAGACGAGTTTTTCCCTAACCGGAAGATGAGAAAAGACGGAGAACTTACCAATTTTATGGTGGTTGCTTCTTCAGACAAGAATGGAAATCCGGTATTGAACACCAATTACGGTGCAACTGCTCTCGATATTTATGCTCCGGGAACAGACATTTATTCATCTTATATGGGTGACACTTATCAAAAAGGAACTGGAGAAGGAATGGCTTCGGCTACTGTAGCCGGTGTAGCTGCCTTAGTGAAATCATATTTTCCTAAATTAACCGGCTCGCAAATCCGTGACATACTACTGAAGAGTGTCACTTCACGCAAAGGGGTGGAAGTGGAAAAAGGAATCCGCGTAAACGACAGTCCTTCACAAGACTTGTTCCTTTTCGATGATTTGTGTATTTCCGGAGGTATTGTAAACGCTTATCAGGCAATTTTGGAAGCAGAAAAAGTCAGCAAATAAAATTAGCTTATGAAGTATACGACTCGTATGATAGGAACCGTCGTCGCCTTTTGCATGGCGGTTCCTGTATTCGCCCAACAATATAAGGCAACCATACCTTACCGGATGGTAGGTGAAAAGATGATTATCGAAATGAAAGTGAACGGCACGGCACGTCCTTTCATATTTGATACGGGAGGACGTACGGCACTCACGACTCAAGCCTGCCAGGCACTGCAAATGGCAGCCACCGACTCGACTAAAGTAACGGATGTGAATAACGTGGAAAGCTATTACAAGACTACCCGGATAGAGAACCTGACTACCCCCGACCATGTTATTAATTTCAAAAATGCTCCGTCACTGGTCATTGATGAAGTAAAAGGCTGGGAATGTTTTGGAGTAGATGGCATCATCGGCAGTGATTTATTCGCCAACACCATTGTCACTATTGATTCACAAGCCAAAAATATTATAGTTACCTCTGCTGAAAAGCCATCGACAGTGTCTTTACGAAAGATGTTGAATTTCACCAAAGGGGGCGGTATGCCGATCGTCAGCGTACAGATAGCTCCGGTCAGCAATATAAATGTATTATTTGATACTGGTAGTCCCAGCCTGTTATCACTTATCGAAAGTGATTTTGAAAAAATCAAACCGGAAGCCTCTATGGAAGTGGTTTCCGAAGGGTATGGAGAAGGGAGTATCGGAGTATCCGGTCAGGCGGACAAAGCTTCTTCTTACAGGGTTCGTATTCCATTGCTATCAGTCGGAGCCACCAAATTCCGTAACGTAACAACCAGCACCAACAATCACCCTTACACATTATTGGGTGTCAAACTGTTGCAATACGGTAAAGTGACCATCGACTATCCACGCGGAAGATTCTATTTCGAAGCATTTCAACCGGACAATGAAATAAACAATCAAGGTAACAATTTTGACTTAACGGTCAAAGACGGAGATTTGTTTGTATCTACCGTATGGAGCAGTACGAAAGGTAAGATAGCAGTCGGAGACAAGGTAGTTAAAATCAATGGCAAACCTGCTAAGAAATATGACTTCTGCGAAAGTATTCTGAACGGAATACCGGAATTGAAAGAGAAAAAGAAGACGAAACTGACGATTGAGACAGCTTCCGGAGTAAAGGATATTATCTATGAAAAAGAATAATATGAAAAGTATAGGAATACTGACCGGCTTATGGCTGCTATTATTTCTAAACTGCGGACAAAGAATGGCAGCGCAAATCCGGAATAAGGTTTGCGACACCATTCCTTATGAGTTTATACAAGAGAAAATCATTATCCCCGTCACTGTTAACGGTATAAAAGTGAAATATATCGTCGATACGGGAGGAAGAACCGGAACGATGTATGATGCCGCAACGGAAATGAAAGCTACTGCCGCAGGATATATGCGTATCTCCGATGTGAATGCACAAGGCTCCAATTATCAGGAAGCGCACGTACAGAATGTTTCTATCGGGGAAAACTATAAAATCAAGCAGTTGAAGACGATGGTACTGCCTAAGAATCCATTCTTCACCGGACTAGGGGTTGTCGGTATTCTTGGAGGAGACGCTTTCGCACAGTCGGTAGTCACATTCGATTCCCGTTCTAAAATAATGGTTATCAATTATCCGTATCGTCCCGAAGGACTAAAAGTAACGGATGGGATTCCGCTGTTGGATGAGACGGATCATCACTCCATTGTCAATGTCCGCTTAGGGGACAATGACTTCAAGGTTCTGTTCGATACAGGTGCGGGAGGCTTTCTGCTTTATTCTACAGAAGATTATGAAAGGCTGTCTGACATTTCGAAAGTTACTAACCATGGATATGGTATCGTAGCTGCCGGAATAACAGGTCTAGGCAAGCCGGTGGATATAAAGAAGGTGACTGTTCCTCCTATCAACATCATGGGGAAAGAATTCACGAACGTGGGTAGTACGACCACAGTGATGAATGGAAGCATCATCGGGGTGGATTTACTGGAATACGGTAAAGTAATTATCGATTATATGCGCAGACGATTCTACTTTTTCCCGTTTGAAGAAGGAAAAACCGACATGGGCGGTGCTCCCGCTCTCTGGAACGTGAGTATTCTGCCACGCAATGACAGATTCGAAATTACAACGATCTGGGACAGCATGAAAGATAAAGTTGCTTTCGGCGACCAGGTGATTAACATCAACGGTACTTCTTTGGACGATTGTCCCATGAGCCAAATGGCTGTGGAAGATATCATGAACGCCATCCGCGGTGATACCGGTTATATTATTGTCAAGAAAGACAATCAAGAGAAAAAGATTGAAATCAGGAAAGAGAAATAAACTTTAAACAGAAAAAAGATATGAAGCGAATAATAACAAAGATGTATCTCTGTCTACTTGCATTTTGTATTGCCGGAGGAATCAGTGCACAGACACAGAACAGTATGACAGAGGTCATTCCATTCAAAACCATTGATGGAAAGATTATCGTAGAAGCCGCCATTAATGGCGAAGTGGCAGACTTCGTCCTCGATCTGTCAGGACATAACGCCCTGCTTCCTGAGGCTCTCAAGAAGTTACGCATCGACACGGGGAAGAACGGTACTTTTAGTGCTTATCAGGATTTTGTATTCAAACAAGTACCTGTTGGAAAAGTATATGAAATGGCAACAGTTGCTATTGGCAACAACACGTTTAACAACGATCTGCCTGCTTTCACTCTGGAAGACGAACCATATCTGCGCAAGCTGGGAGTGATGGGTGTATTAAGCGGTGCTATTTTCCGCACTTCCGTTCTGACTATTGATATGCAGCGGAAAAAACTCACAATTACGCAGCCCTATCGTCCTTCTTACATGAAATTAAACTACCGGGAGAACTTTGAGCTAATTACAGGATTAGGAATCGTATGTCCAATATCCATTCAGGGAAAACCCGTTTCTCTTGTTCTGGATACATGGAGCGAAGGATTAGTGAATCTTACCGAAAAAGATTTCAATACATGGAGCACACAATATACCAAAGGAACCAACCAAAAAGTTTCCAATGGATATAAAGAAGCGACTCAAGAAGAGGAAAGCCTCATCTTACCTGAAACCATGTTTGTAAAAACAAAGATTGAGGATGCCATGGCAGTGAAGAATCCATACCTGAAACGCTCCGTATTAGGCAAAAAGATACTGGACTACGGAATCATATCCATTGACTATATTCATCAGAAAATTTATTTCCAGCCGTTTGACATGGTTCCTATACCGGAAGCGGAAGCTAAAGTAACGGAAACTAAAGTTGAAGACGGTAAACTGAATCCGATTACCCGCCAATTCTTCCTCGAACACATCTTCGACTACAGAAAAGGGAACGATTTCGTTTATAATGGCGAGAAACCGGTTATAATTGATTTCTGGGCAACTTGGTGTGGACCTTGCATGCGCTTACTTCCGGAAATGGAAAAGCTGGCTGAAAAGTATAAAGGTAAAGTTGTATTCTACAAGGTTAATGCGGACAAAGAAAAGGATTTATGCAATCACTTCGGTGTACAGGCATTGCCTACCTTATTCTTCATACCTGCAGGCGGCAAACCGATTATTGAAGTCGGAGCTACTCCGGAGAAGTACGTACAAATCATCGAAGAGCAACTACTGAAATAAAAACTCTCTCTTAATTATATAACTACATTAATCTGAAACTTTAGCTAAAAGCCGGACATCATTCCGGCTTTTTTTATTTCCATATTATTGGAACTTATCATATAAACAAGTACATTTGCCCTGTCAAATCTATTTATAACTTAACACACATTTTGACCATGAAGAAAAGTATTTCTCTTCTTCTTTTGTCCTTGCTAATGATTACCCCCAGTTGCCAGAAGACAAAAGAAGCGGCGAACGAGTACAACATCGTTCCCAAACCCAACCAGATTCTTCCACAGGAAGGACGCTTTGAACTAAACAACAAAGTCTGCCTCGTAGTTCCCTCGGATGCTCCGGAAGTAAAAAGCATTGCCGACAGCCTGGCCGAACAACTAAAACTAACAGCAGGAATCTCCTTGAAAGAAGCTGAAAGTGCAGATGGAAAAACGGCGATCTCTTTTGTTGTACAGGAAGGTATGCCGAAAGAAGGTTATAAATTATCGGTCACTCCCAGTCTCATTACACTCACCGCTTCCCAGCCAAACGGATTCTTTTATGGAGTGCAGACTCTTTATCAGTTACTCCCTCCGGCAATTTACGGAAAGCAGTTGGATAAGAAAGCTGACTGGTCGGTTCCTGCCGTAGAAATTGAAGATTCACCCCGTTTTGTTCATCGCGGACTCATGTTGGATGTTTGCCGCCATTATGTACCGATTGACTACATTTACAAGTTTATCGACTTACTGGCTATGAACAAGATGAATGTCTTCCACTGGCATTTGACAGACGATCAGGGATGGAGAATCGAGATCAAGAAATATCCCAAATTGACGGGAATCGGTTCCAAACGTGAAAAGACATTAGTAGACTATTACTATGTAAACTATCCGCAAGTATTCGACGGAAAAGAACATGGAGGTTATTATACACAGGAGCAAATCAAAGATGTAGTGGCTTATGCTGCAAGTAAATACATCAATGTTGTTCCCGAAATAGAAATGCCGGGACATGCATTGGCTGCACTTGCCGCCTATCCGGAATTGTCATGCGACTCTACACAGACTTACAAAGTATCTCCTACCTGGGGAGTATTCGAACAGGTATTCTGTCCGAGTGAAACGACTTTCAAATTCTTTGAAGGAGTGATGGATGAAGTTATAGAATTATTCCCCAGCGAATACATTCACATCGGTGGCGATGAATGTCCCAAGACAGCGTGGAAGAACAGTGCTTTCTGCCAGCAGTTAATCCGCCAGTTAGGGTTGAAAGATGATACAACTCCCAGTAAGATAGACGGAATAAAGCACAGCAAAGAAGATAAGTTGCAGAGCTATTTCGTTACCCGTATGGAGAAATACCTGAATAGCAAAGGCAAAAACATCATTGGCTGGGATGAAATTCTCGAAGGTGGTCTGGCTCCCAATGCGACTGTTATGTCATGGCGCGGTGTAGAAGGCGGTATGAACGCAGCCAAAGCAGGGCATAATGCCATCATGACTCCGAATCCTTATGTATATCTGGACTACTATCAGGAAGAGCCGGAAATTGCTCCGACTACTATTGGCGGATACAATACCTTGAAGAAAACATATAGCTATAACCCTGTTCCGGACGACGCTGACGAGCTTGCCAAGAAGCATATCATCGGAATACAAGGTAATATTTGGAGAGAATATATGCAGACTTCAGAACGTACAGACTACCAAGCTTTCCCACGTGCAATGGCTATCGCCGAAACGGCCTGGACACAAAACGCAAACAAAGACTGGAAGAATTTCTGCGAACGGATGGTGACTGAATTTGAACGTTTGAAAGTTATGAACACCCAACCTTGTCTCAACTTCTATGACGTAAATATAAATACGCACGCAGATGAAAACGGCCCTTTAATGGTATTGCTGGAAAGTTTCTACCCGAATGCGGAAATCCGGTATACAACGGACGGCAGCGAACCGTCCAAAGTGTCCATCTTATATGAAAAGCCTTTCGTTCTTGAAGGTAATATCGACCTGAAAGCCGCTGCTTTCAAAGACGGAAAGATGTTGGGCAAAGTAGCTCACAAGCCACTGTATGGCAATTTATTGACAGGAAAGTCCTATACGGTTAATTATACGATGGGATGGACAGGCGATATATTCGATGAAAACGATGTATTAGGAGCTGACAAAACCACCTTTGGACTGACCAACGGCAAACGAGGCAATAATGCTTCTTATACTCCGTGGTGTAGTTTTGGCATCGTGGAGGGTAAGGACTTGGAATTTATCGTTCATCTGGATAAACCGACACAAGTCAGCAAAGTTATTTTCGGTTCTTTATTCAATCCTGCCATGAGAATTCTTCCTGCAGAAGGAGTTGCTGTAGAAGTATCAGCAGACGGCAAGCAATACACACGGATAGCCGAAAAAGCTTTGAAACACGATTATCCGGAAACAGGAAGAATTGCATTCACCGATTCCATTGAATTTGAACCGGCACAGGCTACATTCCTGAAAGTCAAAATCAAGAATGGCGGCACACTGCGTAATGGTGTCAACTTTGAAAAGAATAACGGGCCGGAAATCATTCCTGCCGAATTATGGATAGATGAAATAGAAGCGTATTAACCAAAGACAATCGACAAATATTGTTCGAAAAGCTTTGAGTTTATAAAATAAAGGGGAGCAAGACTCCCCTCTCAACAAAATCACCCACGCTACAGATTAAACTCTAGCGTGGGTGATTTTCATATTCATAAGGGTTTTAATACCCTCCTATGGTCGGATATAAACCGGATTAAATGAGTCCTTTGGCAGAAAGATAACGTTCTGCTTCCAAAGCAGCTTTGCAACCACTTCCCGCAGCCGTAATAGCCTGACGATAATGCGGATCGGCAACATCTCCTGCCGCAAAAACTCCGGGAACTTTTGTACGAGGACTATCACCTTCCGTGATGATATAACCCACTTCGTCCGTATCAACATATTCTTTAAATATTTCAGTATTCGGTTGATGTCCGATAGCCAGGAAGAAACCGTCGATAGGCAAGCTGTAACGTTCTTCATCCGGTTCGCCCCAACGTTTCACCAGATTTACACCTTCTACCCCATTGTCGCCAAACAAACCAACTGCGTTGTGTTCAAAAAGAACTTCTATTTTCTCGTGGTTCATTACTCGTTCCTGCATAATCTTCGATGCGCGCAGGAAAGGTTTGCGGACAATCAGATATACTTTGGATGCAAGTCCGGCAAGATAAACAGCTTCTTCACACGCTGTATCACCGCCACCGACTACAGCTACAACTTTCTTACGATAGAAAAATCCGTCACAAGTAGCGCAAGCACTTACCCCCATTCCGGCATATTTCTTCTCATCCTCCAGTCCCAGATATTTAGCAGTAGCTCCGGTAGCAATAATCAATGATTCTGTTTCAATAACCTTATCACCGTCGATTGTTATTTTATAAGGAGCTTTGCTCAAATCGGCCGCCGTAGCAATACCGAAACGAATGTCTGTTCCGAAACGGCTTGCTTGTGCACGCAAGTCTTCCATCAACTGCGGACCACTGATTCCTTCCGGATAACCGGGGAAGTTCTCCACATCCGTAGTAGTAGTCAACTGGCCACCCGGTTGCAATCCTTCATAAAGTACCGGACATAAATTTGCACGTCCTGCATAAATCGCTGCCGTATATCCGGCAGGTCCTGAACCTATAATCAGGCATTTTACTTTTTCTATTTCTGCCATTTTAATTTATCTTTTTCGTTTTGTTATAAACGTATATTATCTCAAATCTATCACTTCCGCATTGGGATATTGCTTTTTATCAAACGTAAAAACCTGATCCGCATAATTCTGCTTTGTCTGATAACTTGTAATGGTTATCTCATTACGTGTCTGTTGACCACGCTGTTGAAGCAAAATATACAAAGGTTCATAAGTATCCTTCGTCACAAAAAGAGTGATACGTTCCAACTCCTGTTTCTTATCTCTGGCAGTCAAAACGACTTCCCAAACAGCTTTTCCACGATACATCTTAGTTGCTCCCAACTTATAAGAGAATCCTTTCTGATACATATATAGAAATGTATACGGATTAATCTGCTGCAACTCTTCCTGTGTCGGATTGCTGACGTTCACTTCATCATTCTTTGTCATATAACTCCACTGCGTTTTTCCATCAAACCAAGTGATGATATCCGACGTTTTCAGTACGAATTTCTCTCCTTTCAACTGAATCGTTCCATTTTCAACACCTTCTACCAGACCGTTCGTCACAGCCTTTACAGTAAAATCGGCCTTTACACCACCTGCTTTACGAAACGCCTCTGCCGTCTTATCAAGAATGACTTTAGCCTGCGACTGCTGTTGTTGGGCAATCACAGGCAAAGACAGTAAAGCTATTAAAACACTAAAAATGTATTTTCTCATTTGATTAATAAACGAACGGTTACTGTAAATTGTTCAATCGCATTTCAAGATCATTATCATCCATGCACAAGACATCGCGTGCCTTGCTTCCCTGGGTAGGGCCTACGATTCCCGCTTTTTCGAGTTGGTCCATAATACGTCCGGCACGGTTGTAACCGATAGCGAATTTACGCTGAATTAACGAAGTGGAACCTTGCTGATGGATCACT
>SCPN01000049.1_pt1 | contig 94619 bp, 109 predicted proteins | sample 6106831 | NCBI WGS metagenome assembly SCPN01 (sample SAMN10720447, study PRJNA508395) | human gut metagenome | isolation source: Participant 1, 0 month
GTAAAATATGGAAAACCTGATGTATCCAATGTCATTAAATGCATCTCTTGCAGGACTTGTAGCGATCACAGCACCATGTGATGTCACAGATGCTTTGGAGCAATTGTGATCGGAGCAGTTCTGGATTACTTGTTTGTTTTGGAGTATGGTTATTAGATTATAAATTAAGAATTGATGACCCAGTTGGAGCCGTAGCAGTTCATTTTATGAACGGTTTATGGGGAACATTAGCAACAGGATTATTTGCAACAAAAACTGCACCAGGAAGTGAATTAAATGGACTTTTCTATGGTGGTGGATTTGGATTATTAAAGATTCAGATCATCGGTATTGTTTGTGTCTGCGCTTGGACAGCCGTGACGATCAGTTTAACATTTACAATTATCAAAGCAACGATTGGTCTTCGTGTAACAGAAGAAGAAGAGATCATCGGTCTGGATGGACCAGAACATGGTTTAACATCAGCATATGCTGGATTCAGTATGATGGATATTTCTAACACAATGATCATGGAAGAAAATGCAAATACTGTTCTTGGAGAAGAAGATTACGAAAGAGCTTCTAAAGTACAGAAAGCAGCAGCTGTACAGGTCAGCAAAGCTCCAGATCTTGTACCTACAGGAATGTATAAAGTTGTTATTATCGCAAAATTAACAAGATACGACAAGTTAAGAAAAGCAATGAACGATGTTGGTGTAACTGGTATGACAGTCACTCAGGTTATGGGCTGCGGTATCCAGAAAGGTGCCGGAGAACGTTACAGAGGTGCTGAAGTCGATGCAACATTACTTCCAAAAGTTAAAGTTGAAGTTATCGTAGGAAATATCCCAGTAGAAAACATCATTGAAGCTGCGAAGAAAGCTCTTTACACAGGTCATATCGGAGATGGTAAGATCTTTGTATACAACGTAGATAAAGTTATTAAAATCCGTACAGGAGAAGAAAATCTTGCAGCATTAGCAGACGTTGAATAAGAAATAAATTTAAATTTTTGTAAGTTGGTCAACTGTAGATTTCGAGTATATGATAAAAAATAAATAAACGATCGGAAGCGCAGCTAGAGAATTTTACTCACGTTTTTTACAGATCGCTGATCCGCCAGCTTTCCTTGCGTAACTCGCCTTCAAGGGTATTCAAAACAGAAACTCTATGAGGCTCAGACAACGCACCAAGCCGGCTGCGAATCCGTAAAAAACATGGCAAAATTCTAATGCTGCGCTTCCGATTGTTTATTTATTTTTTATCATATACCAGAAGTCTAAAGTGTGGACAATTACAAGATTGAAAAATTCAAGTGAGGGTGTATGGAGAACAGCATTGATTGTAAAATAGGAAATTTTCAGACAGAAGGTGCTTGTAGATTTTAGCTAAACTTCTGTTAACGAATACAAAATTATCAATCAATACCATTCAAATCACAATTGTCTTGATAAAAATACATAAATAAATCTTGCATTTTAAAACACCTTTTGTTACTATAAACGTGACGAAGGAGTCAAAGCATAAAGAAAAGTGTGCTTTGGCTCCTTTTTTATTAGCTAGAATTAGTTAATAAAAACATTCTCTCGAGAGATTTTCAATAATGTCAGAACCAGCTACTCTGACGAGCATAGAAGCATAGTTGAAAATGAGAATGGAGGAATATACTATGAACGCAGGAGATACAGCATTTATTCTGCTATGTGCAGCATTTGTATTTATTATGACACCAGGCCTTGCATTTTTCTATGGAGGAATGGTACGAAGGAAAAACGTTGGGAACACGATGATGCAGTGTGTATTTATCATGGGAGTTTCCGTGATCATGTGGGTACTTGTTGGATATGCACTATCTTTCGGTGGAAACCATGCAGGAATCATTGGAGGAGCAAAATGGTTTGGTTTTAACGGAGTTGGAATGAAACCAGGACCATACGCAGCTACGATTCCAAATCTTGCATTCGCAGCATTTCAGATGATGTTTGCAATGATCACACCAGCACTGATCACAGGATCTGTTGCAGGAAGAATGAAATTTAAAGCATTAGTTCTTTTTATTATCTTATGGTCATTGATCGTTTACTATCCAATGGCACATATGGTATGGGGAGAAGGAGGATTCTTAGCAGAGATCGGATCTGTCGATTTCGCAGGAGGAAATGTCGTTCATATCACATCAGGGGTCAGCGGTTTGGTATTAGCTTTAACACTTGGAAAACGTCGTGGATATGACCAGGGAGTCTACCACGTACATAATACACCATTTGTATTTTTAGGAGCTGCACTGTTATGGTTTGGATGGTACGGATTCAATGCAGGAAGTGCTCTTGCAGCAAATGGACTTGCAGCACATGCATTTATGACAACATCTGTTTCAGCAGCCGCAGCTCTTGTTTCATGGATGTTGATTGAAGTATTTTCAGAAGGAAAAACAACTTTAGTCGGAGCTTCCACAGGATTAGTTATCGGACTGGTAGCAATCACACCGGGAGCCGGATTTGTTCCAATGTGGGCAGCAGTGATCTGTGGATTATTAGTAAGCCCAATCTGCTACTTCGGTGTAAAACTGATCAAAGGAAAATTAAAGATTGATGATGCATTGGATGCATTTGGATGTCACGGAATCGGTGGTATCTGGGGTGGTATCGCAACAGGATTATTTGGAATGACATCCATCAATGGAGTCGCAAAATGGAATGGATTAGTGTTTGGAGAAACAAGATTGTTTGTAGCACAAATCATAGGGATTCTTGTATCTATCGCAGTTGCAGTAGTCGGAAGCCTGATCTGTATCGCGATTGTCCGTATCTTTACTCCATTAAGAGTTGAAGAAAGAGCCGAGAAAGTTGGATTGGATGTATCAGAACACGGAGAGAATGCTTATCCAAGTTTTAATGGTTTAGATTAAAAGAGGTGAAAATATATGTTGATCAAAATTAATGCAATCGTTCGAGAAGAGAAATTCGAAGATGTCAAAGAAGCTTTAAATAAAATCGGAGTTAATGGAATCACAGTATCACAGGTTATGGGATGCGGAGCACAGAAAGGTTTTACAGAAGTTATCCGTGGAACAAAAGTTGATATGATGATGCGTCCAAAGATTAAATTTGAGATCGTCGTATCTTCTGAAGAATGGGAAAGAAAAACGATCGAAGCTATTCAGAAATCCGCATTTACAGGAGAAGTTGGTGACGGGAAGATCTTCAGTTACGAAGTAAGGAATGTAGTTAAGATCCGTACCGGAGAACGTGATGTAGATGCATTACAGGATTAGTTCTTAAAATATCTACTATTATATAGAAGAAACAGGTGATTTTTGTGGAAAAAAATAAAAATCACCTGTTTTATTGTGTATAAAATTATAAAATATAATAAGAAAGATTCATTTCTTGTAATGTGATAAAATTCGTGATAAGATGATAGCCAATCAGAGAAATAATTTTGACATTAGGAAGAGAAACATATTATATAGAAGAAAGAAGACAAGGAAAGAATGAAATTAGTAACACTAGTATCAAATAATGTAGGAGTTGATACGTATCTGGAATTAAGAAAAGCGGTCAACTTTAAACCATTATCAAGAACACAGGCGAAGAAAGCCTTAGATAACAGTTTGTATATCGTCTGCGCATACATTGATGCCAAGATCGTTGGAATGGGACGACTTGTAGGTGACGGGGCGGTCATTTGTTACATTCAGGATTTAATTATTCATCCAGATTATCAGCATTATGGAATCGGAAGTGCAATCATAGAAGATCTGATCGAGTATGTAGAGAATCTTTGTGAAGAAGGAACCGAGATCATGCTGGATCTGATGTGTGCGATCGGAAGAGAACCATTTTATCACAAACATGAATTTATTTCTCGTCCAACGGATAAATTAGGGCCAGGAATGATTCGCTACATTAGAAAGTAGAGGAAAAAAATATGGAAGATAAGAGATACGATCCGTATACTGGATACGAGATCAAAGATGAAGATTCAACACAAGAATATCATACACAAGATGATGATCCATACAGACGATATCGTTACGAAGATGATCACATAGAACAACCACAGCAGGAGCAGACAAGTGGAATTGCGATCGCAACAATGATTCTTGGAATCATAGCAGTTGTATGCATGGTCAGTTGTTGTTGCACGCCAATCGCGATCATCATTGGGATTGCAGCGGTCATTTGTTTTGCGGTGACACCAAAAGTTAGAGGAACAAGAGGAAATAAAGCGAAAGCAGGATTGATCTGTGGGATTATAGGCATCATTGGTTCTGTGATCTTGATCACAGTTTTTGTTGTGAATATTTTGCTTAGTTCGGATTTTCAGAATGAAATGAAAGAGTTTAATACACATTATGATACATATATCGATGAAAATGATGACTCTATATAAGATCATAAGAAGTATGCCATGCTTCTTTAAGGAAGTAACACATTTCTATTGTCCGGCATGCGGCGGTACAAGAAGTGTGATTGCACTGCTGCATTTGGATATTGAGAGAGCATTTTTATGTAATCCAACGGTTGTATATACCGGGGTTATGTTTCTATGGTGTATTGCAGGATGGATGGTAAAGAAACTGACAGCCAGAGAGATGAAGAGCATGAAGCCGAGATTGTGGATGTTGATTTTGGGAGTGTGTATTTTCTTTGGATATGCGGTGATCAGAAATATACTGGTGTACCAGTTTGGATATGATTATTTGGGAGACCTCATTCATTACACAAAATTTAATTAAATATTTGTCACAGATCAAAAGTGCCATCTTTTTTGTAATAGAAAAAGATGGCACTTTTTAATGATGCCAAAGTAAAAGGTCTATTGCTTGTACTTGTATAAGAACACATTGTATAATAAACATAAAGAAAGAGGTGTCATATGAAAGAATGGAAAGAATATTTATTTAAAGTCAATGGATTTGAAATGACAGCGGTCTATAACGAAGACACGATCCAGAAAGTTTTTCTTCCTTTATTAAAACAATTACAGCAGTTACAAAAAGAAAAAAAGGAACGGATCATTGTATTTATGGCAGCACCGCCGGCTGTTGGAAAGACAACATTATGTGAGTTTTTGGAATATTTATCAAAACAAGATCAAGAGTTTACAGACATTCAAGCATTAGGATTAGATGGATTTCATTATCACTCTGATTACATTAATTCTCATGATGCGATCGTGCTTGGAAAAAAAGTTCCAATGAAGCAGGTAAAAGGATGTCCGGAAACATATGATACAGAAAAATTAAGACAGAAACTTGAGAATATAAAAATAGAAGATATTTTATGGCCGATTTATGACAGGAATCTTCATGATGTAGTAGAAGATCAAATTAAAGTCACAAAAGATATCATTTTGATCGAAGGGAACTGGTTACTATTAAAACAAGAACCATGGAAATCCATGCAGCAATACGTAGACTATAAAATCTTAATTCTAGCCGAGGAAGAGATGTTGAAAGAACGTCTGATCTCAAGAAAGGAAAAAGGAGGTCTCACAAGAGAAGAAGCTGTGGCATGATATCAAAACAGTGACAGTAAAAATGTGACAAGAGTTTTAAAAAATTCCTGCCGGAAACATTTGAATCTGCTGTTACAAGTGGAACAGGATAACGATTATTTGCAAGTAAAATAATGACCAAATTTTTGCAGGAAAACAGAAGATATTAGTAACAAGTGAAAGCTTGCAACCCACGTATAAATAGAGTATAATAAACTCGATGTGAAAAAGTTAACGAATTATATGGAGGACAAACTATGTTAGTATCAGCAAAAGAAATGTTAGACAAAGCAAAAGCCGGACATTACGCAGTTGGACAGTTCAACATCAACAACTTAGAATGGACAAAATCTATTTTATTAGCAGCAGAAGAGACAAGATCTCCAGTGATCCTTGGTGTTTCTGAAGGAGCAGGAAAATATATGACAGGATACAAAACTGTTGTAGGAATGGTTAACGGAATGTTAGAAGAATTAAACATTTCTGTACCGGTTGCCCTTCACTTAGACCATGGTTCTTACGAAGGATGCTTAAAGTGCATCGAAGCTGGATTCTCTTCAATCATGTTTGATGGTTCTCATTATGGAATCGAAGAAAACATTGAAAAAACAAAAGAACTTGTAAAAGTTGCAAAAGGAAAAGGAATGTCTATCGAAGCAGAAGTTGGATCAATCGGTGGAGAAGAAGATGGTGTCATCGGTAAAGGTGAAGTAGCAGATCCAAAAGAATGTAAATCAGTTGCAGATCTTGGAGTAACAATGCTTGCAGCAGGAATCGGAAACATCCACGGAAAATACCCAGCAAACTGGGAAGGATTAAGCTTCGAAACATTAGATGCAATTCAGCAGTTAACAGGAGATATGCCATTAGTATTACATGGTGGTTCAGGAATTCCTGATGAAATGATCAAAAAAGCAATCTCTCTTGGAGTAGCTAAGATCAACGTTAACACAGAATGCCAGCTTGCATTTGCTGAAGCTACACGTAAATACATTGAAGCTGGAAAAGATTTAGAAGGAAAAGGATATGATCCTCGTAAATTATTAGCACCAGGTGTGAAGCTATTAAAGATATGGTAATTACAAAGATTAAATTATTCGGATCTGAAGGAAAAGCTGACGAATAAGATTTGCCATTTTTTGACGAAATTGAATATTGATGATGTAAATATCGATAAAGTAAGAACTCCACAGCGTATGCTGTGGAGTTCTTTATTAATCTTCAGTTTTATCAGGTGAGATGTAGATTTTGTAGATTTCTTCAGTTGTTAGATTAATATTCTGCGAAATGCATTCGTAAAGTGATTGAATGTTGTCAGGTTCTTCTTCCAGTTCGTCAGCAATTTGAATGAAAGATTTTGATTTCTGGATTTTCTTTTTTATTAGTTGAATTAATTGGAAGGTTTCTCCTTCAGCACGCCCCTTAACTCGCCCCTCAGCACGCCCTTCGGCTAGCCCTTCCAGCACGTGCTTTTCGCTTCTCAAGAATCTTTTCTTCCCATTCCTGCATATATTTCACTCCAATCTCTTCGCTGGATTTCACAATATTGACGTGATTCTTAATTTCCTGAAGGCGTGAAGTAGAGCAAGATATTTCTTCAGTAGTATGTTCCATATAGTAAAAGCTCCTTTAATTCAGGACTAATATCTTCTGAATTTTTACCATGCGTATTTAGAAAAATTCGCGTAGCACCATCTTCTAATGGCTGACCAGTTTCAGCACAAGTCATTTGAAAAGTATATTGATATAATCCTCTTCCAAACAGATCGAAAGGTGCAATGATAATAGAATAACAGTCTTTCATATTCGAAAATCTACTTCTCCAGGATCTAATAATTTGGAGTCAATCAGAGCCTGATAAAAACGACTTCTATGAGGAAGATTTTTTTCGTATTTTCTTTTTGAGCTTCTACATTATAAACAGCATCGGTTTCATCCTCTGCCCATACGTCAAGTCGCACCTGTCGTTTTAGAGGCGAAGTCCGACTTTCGTGTTCAGATTGTGGACGGCCTTTGATGGAGATATCTTCTCAAGAATAATAGATAATATATTCTCAAATGTCTTAGGATCTTCCATAACTAGCAAATAAAAAGCGGTCAAGTAAAGTTAAATCTTGCAGCGATTTTTTTTTTACTCATAAGTTTCTCCTTTCATTGTATAAAAAAATACAGAGAGTGGCAAGCACTGTTAGATAAGAAAATAAATTAAAAGATAGACAATTAATTACGTACCAGATATACTAAAAATATCTTTTGAATAAAGATATGAAAAGAGGGAGAGGAGGAAAATATGCAAGCAATCAAAAACAATGGTTCACATTACTCCTAATGATCATTCAGGCAGTTATAATCATCTTTATACAGACAGAGATAGGATCTGTAAGTTTATGTAACCTTATGTTTATTGCAATTTTGCAGAAGACGAGAGAAATGTATTCTTAAACTTGCTTGGGAAGATAAGTTTTACTTTTATGTGCAATACATTGTCATGTATTTGATGACGCTGATCTTTGGACTTATCCTTGCACTGGATCATGGTTCAGGATCTATTACAGTAACAACGAAGGCATTTAATGCATTGCAGATGATCAATATTATCCTAAGGTTTATTATGACATATGGACTGATCGCACAAGAAGAAGACCGAAGAAAATTATATTTTCACAGTGTGCTAATGTTGGTATTCTTTGTTCTTACAGCAATTGCATATAGCTAGATTTTACATAAGATCATAAGGAGAGTGGAATGAAAAAAAAAAAAAACAGTCATGATCATTGGATGTATCATAACAATCTGTACATTCATAGCAGCAGTTTTGATCGGCTGGAATCATATGGTCAAGATCACAAAAGGACCAAAGAATGAAAAAGAGATCGGATATTATCAATGGAATCATGATCAAATGGATTCATTTTTAGATATTACAACATTTACATATTACGGAGACCGTTATGAGACAGATGATGGCGGTGGAGATGGAGCCATGAGTTTTGGTTATCTGGAAGCTTCTATGAAAGGCAGAAAACCAGCATTTTGGCTGAAAGAAACGATGAATCAGACAGACAAAAAGATTGTCAAAACCATTTCTTGGTGGAAAGTTGCAGCAGAACCTGTTTATGCACTTTCATCAAACAGTGGCTGTGATATGGTCTTTCTTGATCCAAGTGATAAAGCCATGATGCAGACGGTATTTTGGAAAGTAAAAGACAGACAGAAGCTAGAAGCGTATTATACAAATTTTGATAATTACAATTTTAAACTTACAGAGTCCAAAACAAATGAACGAAAGACGATTTCATCAAAAGAAGCGAAACAGTATGCCAGATTGCAGCAGATTCGAAAAGATGCTCAAAATGTTAAAAAACAATATACCATTTATGGAGAAAGCAAAGATCATATCGCATATGTCGAATTTGATATCATGACAGTTGGTGGGAAACAATATCTAGGAAAAGACGAAGAGTGGTAGGAAAACTCAAGAAAAATTCTCAGAATGTCAAGGAAACCTTGACATTCTTTTTTAATTCGACTATAGTAGTCCTAGATAGGAACACGAGGTGAAAGTGATGGATAATGTAGAGCGTCTGATGGAATTCGGACTTACAAGACACGAAGCCAGTCTTTACATTTTACTGACACTAGAAGGAAGCCTTAACGGATACGAGGCAGCCAAACAAAGCGGGATCTCAAGATCGAACGCTTACAATGCACTGGCAGGCTTGGTAGACAAAGGCGCAGCCTATATACAAGAGGAAGATACAGTTCGTTACACACCGGTAGCGATCGAAGAATTCTGCAGTAATAAGATCCGGCATCTGGAACAGAAGAAGACAGAGCTGATCGCGGAACTTCCGGGCAAACGCAAGAACGAAGGTGGATATCTGACGATCAAAGGCGAAGAACATATTTGCGATAAGATCATTGATATGCTGCTTTGTGCAGAAGAGCGTGCGTATATCTCTGTATACAATGAACGACTGGAGATGTTTCGGGAACACTTAGAGAAGATGGTAAGTGAAGGAAAGAAAGTCGTGATCATAACGAATGAACCATTTGATTTACAAGGAGCAACTGTTTATCTGACAGAATGTAAGAAAGAACAGATCCGATTGATCACGGATTCCAAAGACGTTTTAACAGGCGCGATCACAAATCGTTACGAAGCAACCAGCCTGTATTCCAGTAACAATAATCTGGTGGAAGTATTTAAAGATGCACTGGCCAATGAAATACAACTATTAAAATGAAATAAATATACAAAAAGTATAGAAGAAAGGAACCAAACACCATGGCAAAAGTACCATTTGTAACAAAAGAACAGTTAGATGAAATCGTAAAAAAATATCCAACACCATTTCATTTATATGATGAAAAAGGAATCCGTGAAACAGCAAGAGGATTATACAAAGCATTTTCATGGAATAAAGGATTTAAAGAATATTTTGCTGTAAAAGCGACACCAAATCCAACAATCTTAAAGATTTTAAAAGAAGAAGGATGCGGAACAGACTGCTCATCTTTAACAGAACTTATGATGTCAGATCGTTGTGGATTCGATGGAAGCGAGATTATGTTCTCTTCTAACGATACACCAGCAGAAGAATTTATTCTGGCAAAACAGTTAGGTGCAACGATCAACTTAGATGACATTACACATATCGAATTCTTAAAAGAATGTGCCGGAATCCCAGAAAAGATTTCCTGCCGTTACAATCCAGGTGGAGTTTTCGCATTAGGAACAGATATCATGGATAACCCAGGAGATGCAAAATACGGAATGACAACAGAACAGATCTTTGAAGCTTTCAAACAGTTAAAAGAGCTCGGTGTCAAAGAATTCGGAATCCATTCTTTCCTTGCAAGTAACACAGTTACAAATGAATACTATCCAACACTTGCAAAACAGTTATTTGAATTAGCAGTTAAATTAAAAGAAGAAGTTGGAGTTCATATCGGATTTATCAACTTATCTGGTGGAGTCGGAATCCCTTACCTTCCAGATCAGGAAGGTAATGACATCGCTGTCATTGGTGAAGGTGTACACAAAGTATATGACGAAGTATTAGTACCAGCCGGAATGGGAGATGTGAAGATCTTTACCGAACTTGGACGTTACATGCTTGCACCAAACGGACATTTAGTAACAAAAGCAATCCATGAAAAACATACACATAAAGAATACATTGGTGTTGATGCATGTGCAGTCAACTTAATGAGACCTGCAATGTATGGGGCGTACCATCACATCACAGTTATGGGTAAAGAAAATGAACCAGCAGATCATGTATATGATATCACAGGATCTCTTTGTGAAAATAACGATAAATTTGCGATCGATCGTAAATTACCAAAGATCGACATGGGAGATCTGTTAGTGATTCATGATACAGGTGCTCATGGTTTTGCAATGGGATATAACTACAATGGTAAATTAAAATCTGCAGAAATCTTATTAAAAGAGGATGGAACAACAGAAATGATCCGTCGTGCAGAAACACCAGAAGATTATTTTGCAACGATCAAAGGATTTAATTTCTAAGAAAAATTAACAGATCAATATGAGATGTTCCAAAGCAGGGCAAGTATAGGAAATTCTATACTTGCCTTTTATATATTACGAGTAAATTATATACAAGAAACAAAATGATACACGGCAAAACAGCATTTCAAAAGACGAAAGGCATTTATAGACAGGAGAAATCACATGAATTTATTTGACATCGTAGGACCAGTGATGGTCGGACCGTCGAGCTCTCATACAGCAGGTGCTGTAAGGATCGGACAGGTATCAAGGCACCTGCTCGGAGAATCGGTAAAAGAAGCTAAAATACTATTACATGGATCATTTCTTGCAACAGGAAAAGGACATGGTACAGACAAAGCATTAGTGGCAGGATTACTTGGCATGGCAGCCGATGACATTCGGATTCCAGACAGTTTTGACATTGCAAAAGAATCAGGAGTGAAATTTGAGATTGGAAAGATTCAATTAAAAAATGCACATCCAAACAGCGTAAAATTATTACTTGTCGGAGAATCAGGAAGGAATCTTGAGATTGTAGCCTGTTCCTTAGGCGGTGGACGAATTAAGATCTGCACGATTGATGGACTGGAAGCAAACTTTAGCGGGGAGTATACAACATTAGTCGTACACAATGATTACCAGCCAGGACATGTAGCAGAAGTAACATCAATGCTTGCTCATAAATCGGTTAATATCGCAACGATGCAATTATACCGTGATCACAGAGGTGGAAGTGCAGTCATGGTCATTGAATGTGACAAAGAAATACCAGAAGAAGGTCTGAACTTTTTGGAACGTCTGGAAGGAATCCAGAAAGTTACATATCTTGCTAAGATGAAGGAGGACTAGAGTATGGGATTTGCATCCGTAGAAGAGATAGAAACAAGAGCAAAAGAACAGGAATGTCAGTTATGGGAAACAATTTTACATGATGATATGACAGAACGACAGGTAGACCGCCTAGAGTCTATCGGGAAAATGAGCAGTATGTATCTTGCAATGAAAGATGCCAATGAAAGTTACGATAAAGACTTAAAGTCACAAAGCGGTCTTTCTGGCGGCGACGGTTAAAAGATGATGGAAGAGGTTAGAAAAATGCAGAATCTGACCGGTGAATTTGTCGGGACCGTCATGGCAAATGCTTTAAAAATGGGCGAATCAAATGCCTGTATGAAACGTATCGTAGCAGCACCGACAGCCGGAGCATGTGGGGTGCTTCCAGCAGTATTGATCACATATGAACAATTTCATAAAGTACCAGAAGCAAAGATGCTAGAAGGAATGTATATTGCGGCAGGAGTCGGACAAGTTATCGCAGAACGTGCCTGTATCGCAGGGGCACAAGGAGGATGTCAGGCAGAAATCGGTTCTGCCTCCTGTATGGCAGCAACAGCTATTACGTACATTCGTGGCGGCAGCACAAAGCAGATCTTTGATGCAGGAGCATTTGCCTTGAAATCATTATTGGGATTGGTATGTGATCCATTAGGTGGTTTGGTAGAAGTACCATGTATCAAGAGAAATGTCATAGGATCTGTCAATGCGATCACAGCCTCAGATATGGCAATGGCAGGCATTGAAAGCAAGGTTCCATTGGATGAAGTGATCGATGCAATGGCAGAAGTCGGAGACCTCTTGCCATGTTCTTTAAAGGAAACCAGTCAGGCAGGTCTTGCCCAGACAGAAACAGGCAAAAAATACATGCCGGAATCATAAAATATTTGTAAGTAAAGGAAGGAAAACAATGATAGAAGTATGTTGTGGAAGCTTCGAAGATGCCATGATGGCAAGCGAATGCGGAATCAAAAGAGTAGAATTAAACAGTGCATTAAGTTTAGGTGGATTAACACCATCTTTAGGAAGCTTGATCATGATCAAACAATACAGCGATATTGAGATCGTATCTATGGTAAGAGCCAGAGCAGGGGGATTCTGCTATACAAATTACCAGTATGAACAGATGCTTGAGAATCTTAAGCTACTATTAGCATATGGGACAGATGGAGTATCTTTCGGTTTCTTAAATGAAGACCGAACAATCGATAAGAACCGTTGTCAGGAATTCTTGGAAAATGTAAAAAATGAAGGACGCAAAGCAACATTCCATAGAGCATTTGACTGCACAAGAGATCCATATGAGGCAATCGAAACATTGATCGATCTAGGATTTGATCGATTACTGACAAGTGGACAGGAAGCAACCGCAGAAGAAGGAATTCATCTGTTAGCAGATCTTCAGAAAAAATATGGGAACCAGATCGAGATCATCGCAGGATGTGGAGTCAACGAAAACAACGCCCAGAAGATCATAGACAAAACAGGAATCAAACAATTACACAGCACATGCAGAGGCTGGGGAGTCGATGCGACTGGAATGGGAGAGAGAGTATCATTCCAGGTATCCGATGAAGATGGAGATCGGTACCGAAGTGTTTCTGTAGATAGAATAAAGAAATTTGTTCAGATTTGTGGATAAATTTTAATTTGCATAACGGAAATGTATCGAGTATTCATAAAAACATAAAAAAAGATAGAGGTACGAAAAACGAATTCCATTGACGGATTTTTTGCAAAACGCCGATCCGCCAACACTCCTGCACAACTCACTGCGTTCAAACAGTGCCCGTGTTGGCTGCGATTTTGCAAAAAATCCTATGGAATCCTATCATTTCGTACCTCTATCTTTTATGTTTTTATGAATACCTGAAGACATTCTCGTATAAAATTAAGAATTTTCAAACGAAAGGGTGTGTATGTTAGAAGTTATTGGTTTTCAATTTATGTAGTTGCAGACAGATGTTTATTATACTCCGAAACATCTCAATAAATCGGTGTTGTAGAAGGTCTTTTACCTTCTGTTAATAAATACAAAAATTATTAACTAGTATCGTACAACATACACACTGTATATTGGTTTGAATCACGTAAATTATTTGAATATTATAAAAAGAGCTCATGTGTCGGCAACCGTACGGACACGTCTGCACTTAGTGAGTGGATGGTCGTTAGACCATTCAGGAACTTAGTACAGCTACGTGGGAGTCCGAACGCGAGTGGGTTGCAGACACATGAGCTCTTTTTATAATATTCCACCAATAATTTCCGTCTTCAAACTAAAACTTGACAAATTATCTCAAAGGACTATAATATATTTTAAATAAATAAACTTCACCGAAATTCGTTGAAGAGAACAACGCTGTTTTTGAATCAAGTGTTTCAGAGAGTCTGCGGTTGGTGCGAGCAGATACATTTTCATGAACAGATATCATCTCTAAGATGCGGACTGAACATTACTTGACATTAATATTTTGAACCAGTAAGTCTCGCCGGAATCCTCCGTTATAAGGAAAGCGTATGATAGTACGTTAAGAGCTGTAATTTTATTGCAGAAATTGGGTGGTAACGCGGATTAGTTCGTCCCTTTTCAGGATTTTTTCTGAGAAGGGGCTTTTTTATTGCATAGAAAATTTCGATGAAATAAAAAGTCCTCTGAGCAGGATTCTTTCTTGATTTATAGCGAAGGGCGGTGAGGAATATCAGGAGGTAACATAATATGAAACAACTACAAAAACTAAGCAAATTTTTATCAGACTACACATCTATCGTTGTCATCGCGATCGCAGTCATTACATTTTTCCTGCCATCGTTGATGGGGTGGGTGAATTTTCAATTATTCACGGATCCAGTAGCAAATAAATTCACGAGTCAGTCTATCATTATTGGTGTCATCATGTTCAGTATGGGATTGACACTGACAACAGAAGATTTCAAAATTCTTGCACAAAGACCATTTGATATCTGTATTGGTGCGATCGCTCAGTATCTGATCATGCCATTCCTGGCATTTGCAATTACAAAATTACTGAATCTGCCAGATGGAATCGCTCTTGGACTGATTCTTGTAGGATGCTGTCCTGGAGGAGTATCATCAAACATTATGTCCTATCTTTGTGGTGGAGATGTTGCATTTTCTGTTGGAATGACAACTGTATCTACAATCCTCTCTCCAGTGATGACACCACTGATGGTATCCTTTTTGGCAAGCGGAGCCAAGATTACAATTCATGGATTACCAATGTTTGTATCTATCATAGAAACGGTTATCGTACCAGTAGCGATCGGGTTTGCATTAAACTATGCATTAGGAAAAAATGAAGCATTCAAAGAAGTTCAGAAAGTCATGCCTGGTGTGGCGGTTCTTGGACTTGCATGTGTTGTTGGTGGTGTTGTATCTTCACAGGGATCAAAATTCTTCCAGTCTGGAATCGTGATCTTTGTTGCAGTACTTTTACACAATGGTTTCGGATATTTCCTTGGATATTGTGCTGGAAAACTTACTGGAATGAACACAGCAAAGAAACGAACAATTTCTATCGAAGTTGGAATGCAGAATGCTGGATTAGCAACAAACCTTGCAACAACAACAGCCCAGTTCGCATCAACACCAGAATCAGCAATTATCTGTGCAGTATCTTGTGTATGGCATTCAATCTCTGGAACATTACTTGCAGGTATGTTTGCACAGTATGATAAGATAAAGAGTGGGCATAAAGAAACTGCTACAGCAAAATAAATATTTTTATTAAATGAAAAAGAGACATCCAAAGTAGCTTCCAAAGGGAAAAGTGGGACACTTTCTATTGTATTTCAAACAGAAAGTAATGTTATTATGCTTCATAAACATTCCAACAAATCGGTGTTGTAGAAGTCCTTTTACTTTCTGTTAATAAATACAAAAATTATCAACCAATACCGTCTAACATACACAATGTATAGTGGTTTGAATGACGTAAATTATTTGAATATTATAAAAAGAGATCATATGTCGGCAACCGTACGGACACGTCTGCACTTAGCGAGTGGATGGTCGTTAGACCATTCAGGAGCTTAGTACAGCTACGTGGGAGTCCGAACGCAAGTGGGTTGCAGACATATGATCTCTTTTTATAATATTCCACCAATAATTTCCGTCTTCAAACTACAAATCAGAACTTTCCTTCTTTAAACGCCCGCATCATCTCATTCGTCAAACTAAAATCATTTGGTTGCAATTCAATTTCATCACGAGATTTCCACTCAGCAAGTTTCAATTCTGAAGCATCCATATGAATCTCTGTATCTCCATCTACCTCGCAATAAAAACCAGCCAGCAGATCATCGACAACACCCCAAGGCTGAGATTTATAATATTGAATATTCTTCACACGAATACCAGCTTCTTCCATGACCTCTCGTGCAACAGTCTCTTCCAAAGTCTCACCAATCTCTGTAAATCCAGCAATCAATGCAAATGGAGTGAATCCTTTACGGTATTTTGTAAGCAGGATCTTATCACCATTTTTAACACCAACGATCACAGCAGGCACGATTCTTGGATAGATCAAGTGACCGCACGATGGGCATTTTAAAGCACGTTCTGTGGAAGAATGAACGGTCTTGTGTCCACAGCATCCACAGAAACGGTTTGTGCGGTACCAGTTATAAAGATGTAAACCAGTGATCGCCGCAAACGTGCGGTATTTTGGACCAATCTGTAAATTGCGAAGCTCACGTACGGTATTGAATTCATAATCTTCAGGAATTTCTTCCGGAGCTTCATTTAATAAGAAGTAGTTGTCATCATCCACAGAGAAAAGATATGTAAGAGTTTCTTCTGTAACATGAGTATCATTCACAAAATCACTCAATCTAGGGAATGATAAAAATAGATGTTCCTCATTTAAAAGAGTTGGTCTTGCAAGTTTCTTACCATCACCGGTATAGATCATTTCATCCAGAGAAAATAGATCTTCCTGCCCCATTTCTTCTAAGTCTTCTTTCTTTAATAAACGATGAAGAAGACCTTCCTGTGTAAAATATAAAATAATGCTGTCAGCATCTGGTTTTTGATCTGGATGATATTGATTGTTTAGTTTATGTGGATAAATATCTTGTATCATATGTAATAAAATTCCTCGTTTCCATTGAAATTCAAATAAAAAGCACTTTTATCATAACAGAATCAAAAGAAAATGAACAGAAGAAAAAAGATATATCATAAATGAAAAAGAAAGTTATGTATGAAATAAAAAAATGACCAATGTTCAATGAATTGTTGACTTTTATCAAGGAAGTGCATATAATAACCAATGATTCAAAGAGGTATGACCTCTATTTAAGTAATAAAAATGCAAGGAAGGAGCAGCTGTGATCATGTTAAAAACGAGAATGGCAGAAAATTTCAAAGAACCCCTGGATGATTATCATTTTGATCGCGATCATTACGATTCCTGCAATTTATACATCTGTATTCCTTGGTTCTATGTGGGATCCATACGGAGATGCAGATCAATTACCAGTAGCGGTAGTCAATCACGATAAGAAGGTAAATTACGAGGGAAAAACATTACAAGTAGGAGATGATCTGGCAAAGAATCTGAAAGATTCAGGATCACTGGATTTTCATTTTGTAAGTGACAAGAAAGCAGAGGAAGGATTGAAGAGTGGAGAATACTATATGATCATTTCCATTCCAGAAAATTTCTCAAAGAATGCAACAACATTAATGGATAAGAATCCAAAACAGATGAAACTGACATACAAGACAAACCCAGGTACGAACTATGTAGCATCCAAGATGGATGACAGTGCCATAGCGAAGATTGAGAAGTCAGTCAGAGAAAAAGTAACAGAAACTTATGTAAAGACCGTATTTGATCAGATCAAGACAGCCGGAAGCGGTTTCCAGAAAGCAGCAGATGGATCTAAAAAGATCGAAAGCGGAGCGAAGAAGCTGAAAGCTGGAAATGATACGATCGAACAGAATTTAAAGAAGTTAGCATCCAGCACATTAACATTTCAGAATGGAGCAAAATCACTTTCTGTAGGGCTAAAAACATACACAGCAGGTGTAGCCAAAGTTGATAGTGGAGCAAAATCTTTAAAATCAGGAACAAAGACATTGAAAAATGGAGCTGCAGCTCTGCAGACAGGAGCAACTCAGTTATCCAATGGCTCTAAATCCTTAAAATTAGGAATCTCCCAGTACACAAACGGAGTCAGCACAGCACAGGCTGGAAGCAAACAGCTTGCAGCGAATAATAAAGCATTAAATGCAGGTGTTGAGAAATTATCCAGTGGAAGTAAGGATTTAAAAGATGGAACTGGAACATTATCAGCAGGCCTTAAAAATCTGTTGGGTCAGACAAAAGAAACATCCAATGGACTTGGAACTCAGTTAAAAGAAAATGAATCGAAGAAAGATGGAATTATAAGCAAACGAAGCAATTTCGATACACAATTAGAAGCATTTAATACAAAATTAAATGAATTAAATCAAATGCTTTCTGCTGGATCAACCGCATCAGAGACATCAACACAGACAGCAAACAATGAAACAGCTAAGAAGGCAGCAAGCAGTGCAGCAAATGCAAAGTCAAGTGTATCTGATTTAAACAGCAAAGTAAGCAAGTTAAAGAATTCATCTGTACTTGATAAATTAAGCGAAGAAGATAAAAAAGCATTATTAGCTGAAATCGACGAGGTAGATAGCGCAGCATCTGATGTTGAAAATAATGTTGATGAAACATATACAAATGCACAGAAAGCGGCAGATACAAAAACAACAGCAAAAACACAGTCCGCAAGTAGTGAACAGCAACTTGCAACAGTGAAAGCATATGTTAGTTCTTTAGCAAAATCATCTAAGCAACTTGCAGAATCATCCCAGACACTTTCTGGATACGAAAAAGCGATGATGAATGGTCTGTATGAAGGCTTAAATGAAGTAAAAACAACATTAGACCGTCAGGGAACAACTCAGGATACAATGGGTATGATCCAGGCGTTGACTCAGTTATCAGAAGGTGCTACAAAAGTACAGACAGGAATGACAACCTTAGAATCTGGAATCAACGACAGCACAAGCGGATTAAAGATTGGAATTGCCAACTACACAGCAGGAGTTGAAAGTCTGAACACAGGACTTACAACATTAACAAACAATTCCAAAGCATTAAATAGCGGAGCAACTCAGCTGAATAGTGGAATTGGTCAGGTAAGCTCAAAACTTCCAACATTTAAGTCAGGAACAGCAAAACTTTACAAAGGAACAAAAACACTGAAATCAGGAACAGCAGCCTTAGTTGCTAACAACAATACATTAAACAGTGGAGCCGGACAGTTAGCATCTGGAGCTGGACAGATCGCAAGTGGATCAAGTCAGTTAGCAGCAGGATCTACAACTCTTGGAAATGGAATCGGAACACTTCAGAGTGGAAGCAAGACATTAAAAGATTCCTTACAAAAAGGAGCAGATCAGGTTAACAGTATCAAGGCAACCAAGAAGACAAACAAAATGTTTGCCGCACCAGTAAAAGCTAAGAATGTAGAATATTCACACGTTGATAACAATGGTCACGCAATGGCACCATATATGATGTCCGTTGGATTATTCGTAGCATGTATGGCATTTACATTAATGTATCCTTTAATGGAGAAAAACGAAGAAGTCAAGAGTGGACTTCAGTGGTGGTTAAGCAAAGTCACAGTTATGGCAGCAGTATCCATTGCGCAGGCAGTGATCATGGTTGCAGTTTTAATGGGAATCAATGGACTCGAACCACATTACGTAGGAAAAACATTTGGAATGGCCGTCTTAGCATCCATGGCATTTATGTCATTGATCTGCTTTGGCGAGATGTTATTAAACCGTGTCGGAAGTTACGTCATGTTAGTATTCATGGTCGTACAGTTAGGTGCAGCCGGAGGAACATATCCATTGGATATGGCACCACACTTCTACACAGTATTACACAAATATATGCCATTCAGCTATACAGTACACGCATTCCGTCACACACTATCCATGGATGGACGGATCGGACAGGATATTGCAGTATTTGTTGGAATCTTAGTTGTGTCAACATTAGCAACGATTATTTTCTACCGATTCAGAATGAAGAAACAGGTTGGAGGAACATTGGAACCTAATGGAGCGCCACAGCATTAGATATAAAAATAATTAAATAAAAACTCTAATGAAAAAAGACTAGGACAGTCAGTTTTGGATTGTATAGATATACATCTTCCAAAACTGATTGTCCTAGTCTTTTTATTGTTGTTGTATGCATGAAAAATGTGTATAAAATGTGAACAAATACATTGAATAAAGATTAATGCAGGAGTATAATTAAAAAAGTATAGTAATTGTAAATAGGGATAATAAGTTAATAGGGAGCTTTCACTTATGAAGAAGACTAAGATTCCACGGAAAAAAGTACGTGGAAAGAAAGCAACTGTAACGATTAAAATTAAATAATCTCAAAATGCGCTAAAAGAGTGATCAGATTGATCACTCTTTTCAGACTGTAGACAAAGTCCCGGTATTTGCCGGGACTTTTACTATGAGCACTGTCTTCTGGTATAATAGAATTATCAGAAAGGCGGTGTTTTTTATGATGACGAAAAATGCAGACAAGAAACGAGAACAGATGATGATGTTCTCAATGGATTCCATGGTTCCGCAGGATCATATGCTAAGATTGATTGATAAAGCAATCAACTGGAACTTTATTTACGATCTTGTAGAAGATAAATATTGTCAAAACAATGGTCGTCCAAGTATGGATCCTGTTATGCTCATTAAAATTCCATTTATTCAATATCTTTATGGAATCAAAAGTATGCGTCAGACGATCCGAGAGATTGAAGTAAATGTTGCCTACCGTTGGTTTCTTGGTCTGATATGCTGGATCCTGTACCGCATTTTCAACGTTTGGAAAGAACTATTCCCGCCGATTTAAAGACACGGATCTTTTGAACAGATATTTTCAAAGATTCTGGAAGAATGTATGAAGTATAAGTTGATCAATACGGACGAGATCTTTGTTGATGCAACTCATGTAAAAGCATGTGCCAACAGTAAAAAAATGCGAAAAAGAGTTGCTCATGAACAGGCACCTGGTATGAAGATGAATTACAAAAGAGATCAATGAAGACCGACAGGCACATGGGAAAAACCTCTAAAAGATAAAAATAAGAAGAATCCGCCAACACCTCCCACATCTGGGAATGATCAACATAATGAGCTTGAACAGATACCAGACGATATAAAAACCAAAAAGAGCAGTATTACAGATCCAGAAAGCGGATGGTTTCGCAAAGGAGAACATAAACATGTTTTTGCATATGCAGTAGAAACGGCATGTGATGAACACGGATGGGTCCTTGGATATAGTGTTCATCCTGGAAATGAACATGACAGCCGAACATTTCAAACAATCTATGAAAAGGTGAAAAGTTTTGAACCAGAAATGATCGTGGCAGATGCAGGATACAAGACACCAGCGATTGCCAGACAACTTCTGAAAGATAGGATTGAACCATTGTTTCCATATAAACGTCCTATGACAAAGAGGGATTTTTAAGAAATATGAATATGTTTATGATGAATACTATGATTGTTACATCTGTCCAGAAAATCAGATTCTAAGATACAGTACAACAAACAGGGATGGATACAGAGAACATAAAAGCTGTGGATATCAATGTGAAAAATGTCCACAGATATCCAAATGTACAGAAAGCAAGAATCATGTAAAAGTGATAACACGTCATGTTTGGGAAAAATATAGAAAAAGCAGAAGATATCCGACATGTAAGAGGGAATAAAGCAATCTATCAGAAACGAAAAGAAACGATAGAAAGAATCTTTGGAACAGCAAAAGAATACCATGGATTTCGATATACACAATACATAGGAAAAGCACGGATGGAAATGAAAGCCGGGCTTACTTTTGCATGTATGAATCTAAAAACTGGCAAGATTTCTTGGTAAGAACGGATTGCTAAATGGACAAAAGCGAAGATTTCTAAGAAATTTTGGATACAATTTAACTTTAAAGGAAAAATGGTGCTGGGATGATCCCAGCACCTAGTTTGTCTACAGTCTGAAAAGGGCTGTAAAAACTCCCTAACAGAAAAACGCCCAGACCGTGAGGTTTGAGCGTTTTGGTATAATTAATTCATGCGACTGATTAATCAAACCAATAATAATTATACTGTACGTCAGTTAAAATTACCATTACAAATTGAAAATTTAATTGATATTTCTGATCCCGTATACACTTTTGTGAAGTTATGGACCACATTGACCTAACAAGATATTTTGTAAAGAAAGGATACAAAACAGGTCGTCCAAGATGTGATCAGCAAAACTCCTTAAAGTAATCCTTTTTCTTTTATGGAAAATGGAATCTGCTCATTGCGTGAAATCGAAAGATTTTGCCATAATGATATCCGTTATATGTATCTTCTCGATGGAATAAAAGCTCCTTCGTTTGCTACTTTGGAAATTTTATACGAAATGAACTTACAGATTCCATAGAACAGATATTCACTGATATTAATTCGTATATTTTGCAAAGATCATGTTGATCTGTACCATACATACATTGATGGTACAAAATAGAAGCAAATGCAAACCGATATACATGGGTGTGGAAAAAGTCTTGTATTAAAATCGTTTGAAGGTTTTGATAAGATCTCCGTCTTGATCGATTCCATGAATCAGCAGGTACTAGGATATCTTGGCGTGAAACTGGAACAGCGTAAGGAATATGCAATCGAGTATGTCTCCCAAATGCTTGAAATCTATAAAGAAACAACGGGACTTGATGAATCTTCTTTGTTTCTGGACGCGGACATAGAAAAGCATTCACCAAAACAATACGAGGAGCTTCAAGGATATTTGGAACGTTTGAAAACTACGCACAACATATAGAAATCTGCGGAGAAGCAAGAAACAGTTATTCCAAAACAGATCATGATGCCACGTTTATGCGTTTAAAACGAGATTATATGGGAAATGATCAGCTGCTTCCTGCTTATAATCTGCAGGCTGCTGTCTGTGATGAATATATTGCTGTGATTGATGTGAAACCATACGCATCAGATATGGAATGTTTTGTACCTCTGATGGAAAAATTTCATGATATTTATGGACATTATCCGAAATATCCTGTTGCTGATGCAGGATATGGTTCCTACAATAATTATCTTTACTGCGAAGAGCATGATATGGAAAAATATATGAAATTTACCATGTACAAAAAGGAAACAACAGACAAAAAATATCGTGCAAATCCTTATCGTGCAATTAACTTTACAAGAGATCCTGAGGGAAATCTTATATGCCCGAATGGACGTAAATTTCTTTTTAAACGAATCCAGCATGTAAGATATAATAGATATGGAAGAACCGAAGAATTGTACGAATGTGAATCCTGTGAAGGATGTTCATATAAACAGGAATGTTGTCCAAGAGCACGAAAAAACCGAACAATCCGAATGAATCAGGAGTTAACATCAATCCATCAGGAAGTCCTGAGAAATCTTGAATCCATCCACGGAGCTTTGCTGAGAATGAACCGAAGTATTCAATCAGAAGGGGTATTTGGAATTTTAAAATGGAATAAATCTTATAAAAGACTCTTTCGCCGTGGAGAAAAAAATGTAGTTCTTGAACTCACATTAATTTCATGTGGATTTAATCTTTACAAATATCATAATAAAAAACAACGACAAAAGAATGTTGCATAAAATTTAAGCGTTATCAAACAGGCTTTATTAAGTGCACCATTTTTTAGATAAAGAAGCATAGAATTGAACAAAGAAAAGAACAAAATAAAAAAACGCTAATTTCAATAAATATCTGAATTAGCGTTTCTTTATTTAGAGACTTATTTTACAGCCCCTTTTATGCATTCTACACAAAAAAGTGTTATAATAAACAAAGCAATATGCAGATTCAAACATGAAGAAAAGGAGGACGAATTTCATGCAAAAAGGATGGAAAGTATTCAGCCACTTAAATGGAAAGAGCAGAAAGAAACTGTTAGCATGTCTGCTCAGTATATCCATGATACCGGTCAACGGATTTACGGTAATGGCGGCAACAGCAGATCAGGGGAATCAGGCAGCGGTGACACAGGAAGGTACAACCACACCAACAGTTACAAGTGGAATTTCATTTGCGGCAGAATCCCAGAATGTAACAGTAGGAAATTTCAAGTATTATGAATTCCAGGGAACTCAGGCAAAAGACTTTGATAAAGTCAACTTCAATATTTCTGATCAAACAGCATTAAAGATTGAACAAAAGACTTTTAAACAAGCAGATTGAACAGAAGTTGTGAAGTATATGCCGATTGCATTAAAAGACAGCGGAAAAGTTACTGTAATAGCAACATTTGAAAAGAATAAAAAGCCATTAGATGGAGTAAGTGCTCAGCTTGAATTTAATTTAAGCAAAGATGATAATATCATTCCATTTACTTCACAAACGATGTATCAGGTATTTAGTGGAAAGGAAGAAGGTGCACTTACCAAAGCAGACTTAGCAGCGAAGACAGAGATCAATCTTTCTGATAAAGGTCTGACAGATGCAGAAGTAGCATATCTTCAGTATGCAACTGGTTGTGAAAAATTAGATTTAAGCAAGAATACAAATGTAAGTAAGATTGATGCATTAAAATCTATGACGAATCTAAAGGAAATCAATCTGGAAGGTACAAAGGTTTCCATAGCAGACAGAATTGCATTGATCAAGAAAGATTCAATCACAGTAGAAAAAGGAGCCAAAACAAATGATCCTATCCGTCCAAAAGGAATCTTAAAAGGATGCAAATATGTTAAGTATTCTGAGGAAGTAGCAGCAGGAACAACAGCAAAATTAAAATCAATCCAGGTTCAGTCAGATGGATCCATAAGTCTGGAAGCAGTGGATACAGCAGAAGTAGGAACGACGAATTTAAAAGTTGAAAGTACAACAACACCAACAGTATCTGCAACAATTCCAGTAAATGTGACAGCCAAAAGTGCAACAACACCAGAGTTTGATAAAATGATCCAAATGTAAGTGTAGTAGCATTTAAGAAACAGATCAAGTTAAATAATCTGGAAAAGATGATGTAGTAACGATCACATCAAAAGATGCAAAGATCTTAAATATTCGCACAGAAACAGCGCAGGATGGAACAAAGACATACTATCTGGAACCAAAAGCAGCAGGAAAAGCAACGGTAGAAGCGGTAGTAGCAAGAGCAGGAAAGACATATACAGCAACGATTGAGATTCAGGTAGCAGCCGTAGGAAAAGATATCATTCCACTGACAAGTTACAAAGTATACGATGCATTAGAGGCAGATGCAAATAACGATGGAATGATCTCAACAGAAGAGATCAAAAATGTAAAATCTATTAATTTAGAAAATAAAGATCTGACGAATGCAGATTTAGCAGGTTTATCCGAAGCAGTCAATTGCGAAAAGATCGATCTCGAAAACAACAAAAACATCACAGACATCAGTTTCATAAAGAATTTAAAACAGTTAAAAACACTCTATCTAAGAGGAACATCTGTGACAGATTTTACAGCATTAAATGATCTGAAAGCACAGTTAGAATCATTATATCTGCCAACAACAGCAAGCACAGCGACAAGAATGTCATTCTTAAGCGACAGCCTGTATCTAAAAGAAGGACAGGAATTAACAATACAGCAGTTTACAAAAGGTGTATTCGTAGATAGCAAAGAAGCATGCACGATCACATCATCTAATCTGGCAGCAGTATCCATTACAGGAGATAAGATCAAAGCCGGAACAAAAGGTCAGATGGCAACACTGACATTAAAAGCTGGAACAACAACAAAAACGATCAAAGTTTACACAACAGACGAAACAGGTAAGATTCCTACACAGGCGGTTGTATTAAACAAAACATTTGTAACATTAAATCCAGGCAAGACAGAACAGTTGAAGATCACATATTTACCAGATTATGCAACAGCTTCAATCGGAACAGTAAAATGGACATCTTCTAACGAAGCAGTTGTAACAGTTGATGCAGCAGGTAAATTAACAGCTAAGGCTGCAGGAAAAGCAATTATTACGGCAATAACATCTGACGGAAATGTAATGTACTGCATCGTAACAGTAGAAAATATCAAAGTCAGCAAGATTACGATCACAACAACAACATCTAACAAGATCGCAACTGGTAAGAAAGTAACATTAAAGGCGACCGTAACACCATCCAACGCATACAATAAAGGTGTTACATGGAAATCAAGCAATACCAAAGTTGCAACAGTCAGCAGCAGCGGTGTCGTTACAACGAAGAAGAAAATGGGTGGAAAAACAGTAACGATCACAGCGACAGCCAAAGACGGAAGTGGTAAGAAAGCATCATATAAGATCTATGTCAAGAAAGGTATTGTCAAGAAAGTCTATATTTCTGGAGTTAAATCAGTAAAAGCTGGTAAGAAGTTATATCTGAAAGGAAAAACAAGCGCATCTTCAGGGGCAAATAGAACATTAAAATGGTCAAGCAGCAATACAAAATATGCGAAAGTTTCTTCCAAAGGAACTGTAACAACATACAAAGCTGGAAAGAAAAATCCGTGAAGATCACAGCAAGAGCAGTGGATGGAAGCGGAAAGAGCAAGACGGTTACAATTAAAATTAAATAGTAAAGTAATCTCTGATATTTATTGAAAGAAAAAGCAGTTAGAAATCAAAATTTAAGATTTCTAGCTGCTTTTCTTCTAAATTGCAAAAGTAGTAACAAAAACTTGCAATACCCCTCTTATATTAAATCAAATGATAATGTTCAAATGCATGATAAATCCCGTCATCGTTTACGGAATCTGTAACATATTCCGCAATTTCTTTTAATTCATCACAGGCATTTCCCATAGCAATTCCATGGCCAGCAGCTTTAAACATGGAGATATCGTTATTACTGTCTCCAAATGCGTAGCAGTCATCTGTAGAGATGTTGAGATGATCAGCGACATATGTAAGACCAGTCCCTTTATCAGGATTTTCAACATGATCCCATGTAAATTCATGCGCCATATAAGGAGCAAGGTCAAAAGCAGTGATCATAAATCCATAATGTGGATGAAAGTCAACATTATGATCGCGGAAATAAGAACATTTTTCCCCTTCAAAGGTTCCATAGATATTGTTTTCTTCGCAAATCCGTTTGATCTGTTCGACCACTGTTTCAGGAACTGTTTTGTGATAGATCGTTTCGCCATCAAGAAGGATGTGAACTCCGTTAGAACAAAGATAACCGTCGCAGCCAATATCGAGAATCTCTTTTTCAAAATAAACAAGAGGTCGTCCAGTGTTGATCAGGACTTTATGACCATTTTCCTGTGCTTCATGGATCGCTTTGATCGTAGATTCTGGAACCAGACGCTGTTCTTTACTGTACAAAGTTGCATCGACATCCAGAAAGATTAGTTTGTTGTTTTCACTCATATTATTATTCCCCATCTAAATATTTATAAAAATTAAGAGCCGGATACAAATAAAGATTGATGGTCCGGCTCTGTGCTGTAAGGATATAGCTGACTATTCTTCCACAGTTACAGTCTTCATAACTTGTGGTTCTAATGGTTTATCGGAATAATCTGTTGCAACTTCAGCGATCTTATTTACAACATCCATTCCTTCGATGATCTTACCAAATGCTGCGTACTGTCCATCTAAATGTGGAGCAGCTTTGTGCATGATAAAGAACTGTGATCCGGCAGAATCAGGCATCATAGAACGAGCCATGGATAAAACACCAGGAGTGTGTTTTAAGTTGTTGATCACACCGTTCTGGCTGAACTCTCCTTTGATCGTATGTCCAGGACCACCTGTTCCTGTACCTAATGGGCATCCACCCTGGATCATAAATCCGTTGATGATACGATGGAAAGTTAAACCATCATAGAAACCGTCTTTTACAAGATTTACAAAGTTCTCAACAGTGATCGGAGCGATCTCCGGATATAATTCTGCTTTCATTACATCACCATTTTCCATAGTGATCGTTACAATTGGATTTGCCATAATATGAAATTCCTTTCTATATTTTATAATCTTTTGCCGTTTACGGCTATGCTTTGATTATAATGGAAATACTAAAAAAAGTACAGCAGTTTGACCAGAAGAGTTACAATCCAAAATATGCATATTTTTACACAAAAATTACAAAAAAGTTAAGAATATGAACAAAATTTAATGAAAAAGCTTTTATTTCTACAAAATGCGAGTATAATAGCATAGGAACACAGTATGATTTTAAAATCATACGATAATAAAAATTTGGGAGGACATCATGGATTTATATTTAGATTTTGATCATAATTCCAGAAGGCGCAGAAGGGGGCGCAGACGTGGAAGAAGAAATCGTTCCAGAGCTCCATTTGTCATTGGAGTCATCATTTTACTAGTGATCATTGTGGCAGGAGGTATATTTGCTGGAAGAAAATATATGGCTTACAGGCAGCAGAAAGCAGAAGAGGCCAGAAAACTTGCAGAGGCAAGAAGAGTCGTCACAGTCATGATCCCGGAAGGATATTCCATTGATATGATAGCAAAACGACTAGAGAAACAGGGAGTCTTTAAAGCAGATGAATTTATAAAGGCTGCGAAGAATACAAATCAGTATAAAAACGATTTTATTAAAGACATTGACCCAAAGAAGGGAACAAAGTACAAATTAGAAGGTTATCTGTATCCGGATACTTATAAGATTTACAAAAGTTCCAAACCAGAAGATCTGATCCAGAAGATGCTTGATAATTTCGATAAGAAATATTCAGCACTTGCGAAGTCTTATAAAGGAAAGCGTTCTATGGCAGAGATCATGACGATCGCATCAATGATCGAACGTGAAGCAAGCAATATGTCAGAACGTCCGATGATCGCAGGAGTCATTGAGAATCGCCTTGCAGCGAAAATGAGACTTCAGATCGATCCGACCGTTTTGTATACCACAACAAATGGATTATATAATGCGAAGAAAGTTTATTATAAAGATCTGAAAGTGAAAACGGTGTATAATACTTACGTTATGAAAGGGTTGCCAGCAGGACCGATCTGTAATCCGTCAGACACGGCGATCAAGGCTGCGATGCATCCAAAGAAACATGATTACCTATATTATAGAACTGACGGAAGCAAAAAAGGAACCCATGTTTTCACAAAAACATTCGATGAACATAAGAATGCGAAAAGCACAAGCACAAAAGATAAAAATAGTACAAATAGCACAAATACAACGAATTCAAAATCTTGAGTATTTTACTAAGGATTCAAAAGATTGTTATTTTTTTGGCGTACAAAAAAAAATACCTAAAAATACATAAAAATCTCTTTAAAAACTTGTGCAAATAATGTAGAATAAAGCTGTATACAAAAGTTATATGTATACAGCTTTGTTTATGTTTTAAGCAACTTGTGAAAGTTGTAGTGATATTTTCTACGCCCATATGCTAGGTGGACGTAGAGATTAACAATGTGTGAATATATTCACACGAGATTTTTTAGGAGGAAGAGAACATGGCAAGAAAAATGAAAACCATGGATGGTAACACAGCCGCTGCACACGTATCATATGCTTTTACAGAAGCTGCAGCAATTTATCCTATTACACCATCCTCACCAATGGCAGAGTCAACTGACCAGTGGGCAACACAGGGAAAGAAAAATATTTTCGGACATCCTGTAAAATTAGTTGAAATGCAGTCTGAAGGAGGAGCAGCAGGAACTGTACATGGTTCTTTAGCAGCTGGTGCATTAACAACTACTTATACAGCATCTCAGGGTCTGTTATTAATGATTCCTAACATGTATAAGATCGCTGGTGAACAGATGCCTTGCGTATTTGATGTATCTGCTCGTGCACTTGCATCTCACGCACTGAACATCTTTGGTGACCACTCTGACGTTTATGCATGTCGTCAGACAGGTTTCGCAATGCTTTGCAGCTCTAGTGTTCAGGAAGTTATGGACTTAGGAGCAGTAGCTCATTTAGCAACAATTAAAGGACGTGTTCCTGTATTACATTTCTTCGATGGATTCAGAACATCTCATGAAATTCAGAAAATCGAAATGTGGGATTATGATGATCTTGCAGATATGGTTGATTATGAAGCAATCGACAAATTCAGAGCTGAGTGCTTAAACCCAGAACATCCAGTTCTTCGTGGATCAGCTCAGAACCCAGACATCTTCTTCCAGGCAAGAGAAGCAGCTAACTCAACATATAATGCTTTCCCTGCAATCGTTGAAGATTACATGAATCAGGTTAACGCTAAGATCGGAACAGATTATAAATTATTCAACTACTATGGAGCTGAAGACGCTGAGAGCGTAATCATCGCTATGGGATCTGTTTGTGAAACAATCGACGAAACAATCGATTACTTAATGAAACAGGGTAAAAAAGTCGGTGTTGTTAAAGTTCGTCTTTACAGACCATTCGTTGCTGAGAAATTAGTAGAAGCAATCCCTGATACAGCAAAAGTTATCAACGTATTAGACAGATCTAAAGAGCCTGGAGCAAGAGAACCATTATACCTTGATGTTGTTAACGCATTAAGAGGAACAAAATTCGAAAGCTGCACAATCAATGGTGGACGTTATGGATTAGGTTCTAAAGATACTACACCAGCTGATATCATCGCTACATTCGAAAACGTTGATAAAAACGAATTCACATTATCTATCGTGGATGATGTTACTAACTTATCTCTTGAAAGAGGAGAAACTCCAGTTACAGCTCCAGACAGCATCGTAGCTTGTAAATTCTGGGGACTTGGAGCCGACGGTACTGTTGGTGCTAACAAGAACTCTATCAAGATCATTGGTGACCATACAGACAAATATGCTCAGGCATACTTTGATTATGATTCTAAGAAATCCGGTGGTGTTACAATGTCCCACTTACGTTTCGGAGATGACCCAATCAAATCAACATACCTGATCAACAAAGCTGACTTTGTTGCTTGCCATTGTGCACCATATTTAACAAAATATAACATGGTTCAGGACTTAAAAGACGGTGGAACATTCCTGTTAAACTGCAGCTGGACTCCAGAAGAAGTTGGAGAACATCTTCCAGGACAGGTAAAAGCTTACTTAGCTAAACACAACATTAAGTTCTATATCATTGATGGTATCAAGATCGGTAAAGAAATCGGACTTGGTGGACGTATCAATACTGTATTACAGTCTGCATTCTTCAAATTATCAGGAATCATCCCTGAAGAAGATGCTATCAAATATATGAAAGACGCTGCAACAGCTTCTTACAGCAAGAAGGGTGAAGCTATCGTTAAGATGAACCACGATGCTATCGATGCTGGTGCAAAAGCTATCGTTGAAGTACCAGTTCCAGCTGAATGGGCTGACGCTGAAACAGAAAGCTTATTCGTTGAAGCTAAGGGAGATAACAAACCTCTTGTTGATTACATCAACAACGTACAGAACTACGTTAACGGACAGGAAGGTAACGCTCTTAAAGTTAGCGATTTAGTACCTTACGTAGATGGACATATGCCTTTAGGTGCATCTGCATTTGAAAAACGTGGAGTAGCAGTAGACGTTCCTTCTTGGAATCCAGATAACTGTATCCAGTGTAACTTCTGTGCTTATGTATGTCCTCATGCAACAATCCGTCCAGTAGCTATGACAGAAGAAGAAGCTAAAGCAGCTCCAGCAGCTACTAAGACAGCTGATATGACTGGAATGCCAGGATACAAATTCGCTATGACAGTTACAGTTCTTGACTGTTTAGGATGCGGATCTTGTGTAAACATCTGTCCAGGTAAGAAGGGTGAAAAAGCTCTTACAATGCAGGGATTAGATTCTCAGAGAGATCAGCAGGAAGTTTATGACTATGGTCAGAAATTACCAGCAAAAGAAGAAGTACTTGCTAAATTCAAAGCTGATTCCGTTAAAGGAAGCCAGTTCAGACAGCCAATGCTTGAGTTCTCAGGAGCATGTGCTGGTTGTGGTGAAACACCTTACGCTAAACTGATCACTCAGTTATTCGGTGAAAGAATGTACATCGCAAACGCAACAGGATGTTCTTCTATCTGGGGTGGATCTGCACCTGCTACACCATACACAACAAACGCTAAAGGACAGGGACCAGCTTGGGCTAACTCACTGTTCGAAGATAACGCAGAGTTTGGTTTAGGTATGTTCACAGGACAGAATACATTAAGAGAACAGACAAAAGAAAAAGTTGTTGCATTAGCTGAATCTACAGATAACGCAGATGTTAAAGCAGCAGCAGCTGAATACTTAGACACATATGCAGACGGAAGCAAGAACGGAGCAGCTACAGATAAATTAGTAGCAGCATTAGAAGCTTGTGGATGTGACGCTGCCAAAGAAATCCTTGCTAAGAAAGAATTCTTATCTAAGAAATCTCAGTGGATCTTCGGTGGTGACGGATGGGCATACGACATCGGATTCGGTGGTGTTGACCATGTATTAGCATCTGGAGAAGACGTAAACGTATTCGTATTCGATACAGAAGTTTACTCTAACACAGGTGGACAGGCATCTAAATCTACTAACTTAGGTGCAATCGCTCAGTTCCAGGCAGCTGGTAAAGGAACTAAGAAGAAAGACCTTGCAGCAATCGCAATGAGCTACGGATATGTATATGTAGCACAGATCGCTATGGGTGCTGATTACAACCAGACAGTTAAAGCAATCGCTGAAGCTGAAGCTTATCCAGGACCATCATTAGTAATCGGATACGCTCCATGTATCAACCATGGTATCAAGGGTGGAATGAAGATTGCTCAGACAGAAGAAAAGAAAGCTGTTACTTCTGGATACTGGAATCTGTTCAGATTCAACCCAGCATTAGCTGCTGAAGGAAAGAATCCATTCCACTTAGATTCTAAAGCTCCTACAACAGAATACGAAGACTTCATCATGGGAGAAGTTCGTTACAACGCTTTATCTCGTCAGAACCCTGAAAGAGCTAAAGAACTGTTCGCAGAAGCTAAAGCAAACGCAGAAGCTAAATACAACAGATTAAAAGAAATGTCTGATAAATAGGCATTACCTATTGTTTAGATGATCTTAATCTAATAAATCAAAATCCCCTTTGTGAGCAATCACAGAGGGGATTTTTTATGCATAAAAATAAGGGGTTGTCGCTTTAACGATTAATAAATCGTGAAGCTCTAAGGATTATGTGACGATGTGCAGTGTCTTTGACAATGAGGAAGTTGGAAGCGGTACAAAACAGGGGGCAGGATCAACCTTTGGAGCAGATGTATTAAAATACAATGTTGCTCAGAAATATACGACAGACGCAAGATCGGCAGCGCCGGAAAAGGCAGCCTACATCTATGCGGGGCAGATCAGAGATGAACTGGGAAGCCGTTTGGATTTACTGGAGAAAAATGCATACCGCTTCTGCTATATCAATGATTTCCCAATGAGCGGAACTGCACAGGATTTAATGTACGGAGCCCCAAGCGAGATTACAGAACAGCAATTAAGAGAAGTACACATAAAAGTACGTGATTAAGAGGTTCTTTGAAAATTTTTTATATGAGACAAAGATCGTCTAGTGTTAACTGTTTTTTGTTGACATAGGATTGTATTCTGTACTCAGGTAGTCAGAATATGTTGGAAGTTCCCAATTGGATGCAGTAGGCTATTTAGAAAAATTGACTGAAATTATCAAAAGCAATGATAATTGCGATGTTACCGTAGCAAGGATGAAGGCATCATGTTGCTACGGTATCGGAAATGCTGTGAATACAGTTTCGTAACATAGCAGTAATATTAGAAAGATTACGATGATTTTTCAATTGCAGCTAATTCCAAAATGATTTTCATGACGCTGGAATGACTGATTCCGAATTGGTCTACTCCAGCGTTTATCATTTCTCGTACCATTTCTGCATTGCGGATTCCAGATGCGGCCTTTCTATTCGTTATATATTTTTCGGTTATATGTACTTTTAATTCCTATCTCTTCTCTATATTTTGCGACAGTACGTCTGGAAATTTTGATTCCTTTTTGTTTTAATAAATTTGATAATGTCGAATCACTGTAGGGTTTGTTAGGGTTTTCAGAAGCGATTATAGCCTTCAATTGTTTTTTTACGGTAATTGGGCTGTTGTTATCCTTTTTTCCAGCAGAAGATGTGAATAAATCTTTCAAATAAACCACTCCAAAAGGGTATTGGAGATATTTATTTTTGATTCCACGGCTGATGGTGGATGTGTGCATCGAAATATCAGAAGCGATATCGGCAAGTGTCATAGGTTTTAATGTGCTATTTCCAGTAAAATAGTCTTTTTGGCGCTCTAAAACAGCAGATGTAATTTTTAAGATTGTTTCTCGGCGTTGTTCAATACTATGCATAATCAATTGCACACGATTGTATTTTTTACGGAAATATTCTTTTAACTCCGGACTCTGCGAAGTATGCATCATATTTAAATAATAGTCACAGAGGGAATAATTTCCAATCCACTGATCGTTTAATCTAATAATCCAACTGCTGTCTTGATAATCTATAAGAATATCTGGCACAATATAATCTGTGGAATTAGTAAGAAATCCAGAGATTGGGCGTGGATTTAATTCTCTGATTTTGCAATACATTTTCGGACATCCTGTGTAGACATAGAAAGTTTTTGTGTGATAGTATTAATTTTTCCAGCAGCAATGTCATCCAGATGATAACGGATGATTTGATTGAGTTCCGGTGTCAGTTCCTGCCTTGCTTCTAACTGACGTAAAAGACAGTGTGGAAGATCTTTTGAAAAAATCCCTAATGGTTCCAAAGAGGATAGTATGTCCAAGCAGTATTTTACAGTAGATATATCAATACCAAACCATTGACTGAAATCCTTTAACGACAATTTAAAATAACCACAGTCATCTAGACAGTCAATCATGGTCTGCATTGCTGTCCACTGTAAATCTGAAAAATTTCTTTGGTTTAACTGATCCAGAAGGAATTCTTTGATTCCATTCTCCGAAAAGTCAGGGATTTCTTTGTAAATATCCTCGTCTTCTTTAGCGGAGGAATAGGAAACATATTGATTCCATGAAGGAAGATTTGAATTTTCATTATAATCTAGCAAAGGATTTTCAATATATTCATTTTGAAGGAAGTTATTTAACTCAAAATTATCCAAAGACAGTATTTTTAAAGACTGTAGTTGTGTTTGAGATAATGTTTGGGTTTGCACTAAAGTAGTTTTAGGGCTGAAATTCATTTCATCACACTCCAAATCTTACTAAAAGTTTTCTTCTGTAATAGAACATTGTATTAAAGGATTAGAGTATTGCAATTGTTCTTTGGCATTTTGTATTGCATTTTCAATCATTTGAACTGTGTTTTCCGATTCAAGATTCATAATTAGTTCAAAAAGTAAGGGAAGATTTACTCCAGCAATCAGGTGAATATTTGATTTTGAAAGATATTTCATAAATTCATTATTGACGCTTCCGCCGAAAATATCTGTTGTTACAATTAATTCTTCGTCATCACATAACGCATCAATAATTTCTTTGATAGGAGTTTCTACCTCTGTCATGTCATTGGTATATGCACATAAAGTAGAAACAGAATTTTGTTCTCCAGTTACAAGTTCCATAGCATTTTTGATTCCATCAGCAAATACACTGTGTGTTGCAATTAAAAGTTTTTTCTTCATTTTTTATACACCTCGTTATTAAAAATAGTTCAATTTAAATGATATTTTTTTATAAAGCAAGAATGATGCCAAGTGTTAGTGTGAAAATTTAGAGGGTTGCAGATGAAAAGTATTGTATATATAATAATAATACAAAAATGAGAAAAGGAGAGAGAAAGTTGCTGAAAGATTCCATTATTCAATATGTAAAAGAAAATACAGCAAAAATTAGCTTGGAAGAATTAGATACTGTGCTGACAGCGGAAGCAATTGCCGGATATTTTCAAGTAAAAAGAAATACAGTCAGCTATTATCTGAATCAAGAAATTGGAAAAACATTTTTTAAAATTAATACAAGACCGGTTCGCTTTCTAGATAAAAAAGTATTTGAAAAAAATTTTTTTACAGTGTCAAAGGATGTTTATGCTAGTGTGAATGACCTCTTAGATGAAAATAAGCGGAAAAATGGCATCCAAAAGGAAGAAAAACAGGAAATAAATTTTGTAGAAGAACAGGATGTTTTTCAAAATCTGATTGGTTCTAATGGAAGTTTAAAAAACCCAATTGAACAGATGAAAACTTCTATTTTTTATCCCAATACCAGTCTTCCAGTGTTTCTTCACGGGCCGACCGGATCAGGGAAAAGTTTTATGGCAAGAAAAATTTATGAATTTGCAGTGCAAGAAGGAATTCTTAAGCCGGATGCTCCTTTTATAATTATGAACTGTGCTCAGTACGTAAATAATATTGAATTATTGTCCAGTAATTTGTTCGGGTACGTCAAGGGAGCTTTTACTGGAGCTTATGCAACAACCAAGGGATTGTTGGAGGCAGCAGACGGTGGAATGTTATTTCTAGATGAGGTGCATCGATTAAACAGTGAAAGTCAAGAAAAGCTGTTTGTCTTTCTGGATCAAGGAATTTTTCGAAGAATGGGAGAAAGTGAAGGATGGCATAAAGCAAAAGTGCGGATGGTCATGGCTACCACAGAAAATTTGGAATCAAATTTTCTAGATACATTTTTAAGAAGAATACCTATTGTTGTACAGATACCTTCTTTGAGAGAGAGAGGAGAGCAAGAACGTTTGCAGTTTATTTACCATTTCTTTATAGAAGAAAGTAAGGTGTTGGATAAGAAGATGAAAGTGTCTGGTAATGTAATTGAAGCGTTGTTAAATCATCTTTATCAAGGAAATATTGGAGATTTAGAGAATAAAATAAAATTTATTTGTGCAACTGCATATGCAAAAAAGAAACGAAAAAATGAAATTGATATACATTTGGAGCATCTTCCGGAAGATGTGTTAAAGGGATTGCAGAGAAAGCGGAAAATAAAATTGGAAATTATGATACGGTAGAAATTTATCCGAACGCCCCAATACAGGAAATATTATCTGGAGATAAGAACGGAAAAGATTATCATCAAGAACTGTTTGAAAAATTGATTGCTATTTTTGGAGAATTTCGCAGTCAGAATTATGCAAAGGAACAGTTTGAAAAACGATGCATGCACACAGTTAATGATGTATTGGATTGTTTGATTTATAATCAAATTCTGAAAATGAAAATACTATGCGTAAATATATTGTAAACAGCGTGCAGGAAGCGTTTCGATATGTAGAGTACAGTTGTAATGTTCAGTTTGGAGGAAATAGTCTCCATGCGATTACGGCGTATTTTTTCTGTATGAATCAACACTTTCGGAAACAAAATATTTTCATTCCCAATGAATTGATGCAGTATATATTAGAAGAGTATCCGAAGGAAATTCATATTGCAAAGCGGATTCTTAATATGCTGTCTTCTAAAATGGATATTGTGTCAACACAAGAAGATTTAATTCCATTGACAATTTATATTCGAAGTCTTTTAAATGTTTCCCTTTCCAGGAAAAGACCAAGAGCAGTAATTTTAGCCCATGGATATGCGACAGCAAGCAGTGTTGCAGATGTTGCTAACCGAATATTGGATGAAAATATTTTTGAATCTGTGGATATGCCAATTGAGAAAAATGTATCCGACGTCGTGCAATGGATGAAAGAGTATGTAGAAAAAAATGATGTCAGCCATGGAATTATTTTAATGGTTGATATGGGTTCTTTAAGGGAAATTTATCGATCTTTTGAAGAAAATTTAAAATCACCGCTCGTTGTAATGAATAATATTTCAACACAAATGGCAATTATGGCAGGAGAATTGATTCAAAAGGAAGAGAAATTAGAAGATATTGTTCGGATTCTTGAAGAGGAGAATGAAACGGAGTATAAAATCATATATCCTCAAATACAAAAACAAAAAACTATTTTAACTTGTTGCATTACCGGCACAGGAACGGCGGAGCAGATTCGTCTGTTGATTGAAAACAGTATTCCAAAAGAAATGGATATTCAAGTGATTTCTTATGATTATGATCAACTACAAAATGTGGAAATTGTGAAAGGAATCTACCAGAAGTGTGAAGTCTTAGGAATTGTAGGTACAAAAATCCCCAAATAGGACAGGAAAAGTTTATTCCATTGGAACAATTAGTTTCCGGAGCAGCAACGGAACAGATGATTAATATGTTGAAAAATGTTGCGGACGCAGTTTCTATGGAAAAATTGAATGATAATTTAATACGAAATTTTTCTATGAACCGTTTATTAGGATTTTTGACAATTTTAGACACGGAAAAAATTTTAATGCATATTGAAGAGGCAATGAAACAGTATGAGTTTTGACAGGAAGGAAGCTAAAAAATAGTACAAAAATTAATCTTTTTATTCATGTGGGCTGCTTGACAGAACGTTTGATTCGTAATTCGGCAATTGAAGATTATCCAGAGAAAGATAAGTTTCAAAAAATTCACAAAAAGGAAATTCGTCAGATACAGGCAGCGTTTAGTGTGATTGAAAAGACTTATAGTGTGAAAATTCCAATTTCTGAAATTGGTTATATTTATGATATTTTAGCGGGAATATGAGGTTTTTCGAGGAAAATTAAATATTTTGACAAAAGCATGACACTAAGTTGGCATGCTTTTTGTTTTATATAAAGACATCCGGATAAACAGTGATGAAATTTGAAAAGCCGAAAGGAGAATAACGATTATGATGATACCAATGGGAGAATTGTTAGCAAAAGCAAAAAAAGAAGGGTATGGAGTTGCAGCACCGAATGTATTTAATAGAGAAACTATTGAGGCATGTTTTTTAGCAGCGAAAAAATTAAGAGCACCGATTATTTTAGATGTTGCAGCAGTTCATGGAATTTATGAATGTGCTGATATTGCAAGATATTATGAAAAACAGTATCCAGAAGTACCATTTGCTCTAAACTTTGATCATGGTGGAGCTTATGAAGATATTGTAAAAGCAATTCATGCAGGATTTAGTTCTGTTATGATTGATCGTTCTACATGTGCTTATGAAAAGAATGTAGAAGAAGTAAAAGAAATTGTAAAAATCGCTCATGCAGTAGGAACTTCGGTAGAGGCAGAACTTGGACATGTAGGACAGGGTGCTGAATATGAAGAAACAAGAGATGCAGGACTTACCAAATTAGAAGAAGCATTAAAGTATGTGGAAGAAACCGGAGTTGATTGTCTGGCAGTTGCAGTTGGAACTTCTCATGGAGTATACAAAGGAGAACCACATTTGGAATTTGAACTTTTAGATCATTTATCTAAGGAAGTACCAGTCCCATTAGTATTGCACGGAGGTTCTGGAACAGGGGATGAAAATCTTGCAAAAGCAGTAAGAACAGGAATTCAGAAAGTAAATTTAAATACAGATGTCAGTGAGGCAGGAAAGCAGGCATTAAGAGAAGCCCTTGCTTCCACAGAAGTTCATGGTTCCGGAAAAGATGAATTTACACCGAAAAAGATGAATTTGCAGCAGACAATTGCAGCAGGTGTGGCAGGATTCCAAGCAGAGTTAGAACATTATATGAAATTATTCGGGTCTGAGAACAGATGGTAAAAACATTGGGAATTGAACAATTTGCCCCAATGAATCATATATATCGGTTTTATGAACTGAATGATTATATGAAATCAATCGCAGAGATTGGTTATCATTCTATGGATCTTTGGACCTGCGGTTCCCATTATTTCGTTGACAGTAATAATTATGAAGATACAAAATATATTAAAAACTAATGAGTCAGTATGATATCCGTATAGTAAGCATTACTCCTAGACAATCTTGTCCGAATCCATTTCATATGGCAGTAAAAAAGACAGAGTTAAGAGAAAAAGCAAAACAGTATTTTCAGAATATGATTCTAGCAGCACATGAATTATCGTGTCCGAAACTTTTGATTACATCCGGCTGGCAGTCTTATTCTGAGACAAGACAGGAAGCATGGGATCGTAGTGTCTGGATGGTTGGCGAATTGTGCAGATTTGCTGAAAAATATGGGGTGTCTTTGACAATGGAAACATTATCCAGGCAAAGTACCACATTAGTAAATACTATCAGCGATTTAAAACAGATGATGAAGGAAGTGAATTCTAAAGCATTTACAATTACAGCAGATATTCATACAATTTACAATGCTAAGGAATCTATACAAGATTATTTTGATACATTTGGGAAAAAACTAAATCATTGTCATTTTATGGATTATAAAAATGGTATCCGTTCACATCTGGCATGGGGAGATGGAGAAGCTGACATAAAAGAAATATTGGATATTTTTGATCGCAATCGTTTTTCTGGGCATTTTGTGTTGGAATATACAGATAGTAAATACTTTTTGGAGCCTTTTAAGGTTTATGAGAAAACATATCATATCATAAGGCAAAATTTATAATAGAAAGAGGTAGAAGGAAATGAGTGAAAGAAAGACAACAAGATTTGCAGTTTTGGAAGCAGAACGTGTCGTAAAAGTACATGAAAGAGAAATTCCGGCGTTAAAAGCCGATGAAGTATTGATTAAAAATGGTGCCTGTAATATTTGTACGACAGATTATGGGCAGTATACAGGAGCAAGAAAAAATCTGATGTTTCCTATGGCATGGGGACATGAATTTGCAGGAACTATAGTAGATATGGGTTCTGATGTAAAGGAATTTGAAGTTGGCGAAATGGTTGGAATCGGATATGATAATTGTGGTGAGTGTGAATTTTGTAAAAAGGGATTGACCAGTGAATGTGTTACCTTGGGGGCTGGAAGAAACAAGCTGTCTCCAGATGGATATCACGGAGGATTTGGTTGCTCTGAATACGTAATCAAACCTTATCGTTCTTTATTTAAATTAAATCAGAACATGGATCCGTCAGAAGCAGCATTTGTAGAGCCGGTTGGAACTGTATGTCAGGGAATTCGGAAACTTCGTGTACAGCAGGGAGAAAAAATAGTTGTTATTGGTGCAGGAACGATGGGTGTTTTGAATGCATTGGTAGCGAAAGCAGAAGGCTGTGAAGTCATGATTACAGAAATGATGGACAAAAAAATTGAAGTTGCTAAAGAACTTGGGTTAAATGTTGTTGATGTAAAAGAAAAAGATCCGGTAGAAGCAGTTAAAGAATGGACGGATGGACGAGGTGTAGATGCAGTTATTTTGGCAGTAGGAGTGACAGCAGCCAACGATCAGGCATTGGAAATGATTAAACGGCTGCATGGAAGAATTTTAATGTTTGCAGCGGGGTATCCTGCACCGGAGCTGCATGTTGATTCTAACTTAATTCATTATCGTAAAATGGAATTAATTGGAACTTTTTCTGCAGACAAATGTGATTTTGAAAGAGCTGCAGAGCTGATGAGAGAAAAGAAAATCGATTTATCAAAATTAGTAGAAGCAAAATATAAATTAGATGATGTGGAACAGGCATTTGAGGCAGCAATTGTACCTGGAGCATATCGCGTAAGTGTAGTATTTGATTAAAAAGGAGGAATTGTGGATGATTAAATTATTGCGAGTAGATTATCGTTTGGTACATGGACAGGTAGCTATTTCATGGTCACGTCATATTGGAGCAGATTGTATTTTAGTTGCCAATGATGAGGTTGCAAAAGATGAAATGCGCCAGTCAATGTTAAGACTTTCCAAGCCACAGGGAATGAAATTAGTAATTAAATCGATTGAAGATTCTGTAAAATCAATCAAATCAGGAGTGACAGATAAATATAAAATGTTTATTGTTGTAAATAATATTCAGGATGTGGAGAGGTTGGCAAAGGAAATACCAGAATTAAATTATGTGAATCTTGGTGTATTGCCTGCAAATGAAAATACAAAAGCATTAAGCAAAGCAATTAATGTAACATCAGAAGATGTAAAGACGCTGAAAAAACTGCTTGCAAAAAACATAGAAATTGACATTCAGCAAGTTCCGACAGAAGCTATTACACATGTAGATGAAAACTATTAGAAAGTTAGGAGGAAAAAAGATGTTAATAAAAGCAATATTAGTGGGGCTTGTATTAGGTTTATGTAAAAGTGAATGGATTTACGGATTCCCTCAAGTTGGACGTCCGATTGTAGTCTCAACATTAACAGGACTGTTTTGGGAGATCCGGTGCAAGGTGTGATTATGGGAAGTGTTTTGGAATTAATGTTTATCGGTTCATTTCCAATTGGAGCAGCAGTCAGCCCGGATTATACTTCTGCGGGAGCCATATGTACTGCTTTTGCAATTTTAACTGGAGGTGGAAAGGCAGTAGCAACTGCAATGGCATTGCCAATTGCATTGTTAGGTGGATTCATTTTCATTGGATGTAAATTGATGAATGCAGCTTTTGGACAGATTATGATGAAATATCTTGAAAAAGATGATTCTAAAGGTGCTTCTAGAATATATATAATGGGTTCTGTTTTCACCTGTTTTGTAGTGTATTTTGCTTATGCTTTTGTTTGCATCTTTGCAGGAAGTGCAGCAGTGGAAGCTGCAGTAAATGCAATTCCAAAAGTAATTATTAATGGCTTGGCAGCTTCTGCAAATCTTTTGCCGGCAGTAGGGTTTGCACTCTTACTCCAGATGGTAATTACAAAAAAGATGTCACCATATTTCTTTATCGGATTTATTTTAGCAGCATATTTAAGTATGCCGACGATTGCAGTAACTCTATTAGGAATTATGTTTGTATTAGTTATGGTAACATCACAGAATAATCAGCTAGCAGCTGAAGAAAATGCAGGAGGTGACGAAAATGAGTTCTAAGATTGAAAAGAAAGATTTAAAAACAATATATCGAAGATATTTAGCACTAAATTGTATGAATGACTATCCGGGACAGATGCATAATGGATATACATTCTCCTTACTTCCAGTTCTTGATAAGATTTATAAAGATAATAAAGAAGAACGTATCAAGGCCAAGAAGCGCCATATGGAATACTTTAATATTACTCCGAATATTGCAGGATTTGCCCTAGGTATTTCTACTGCGATGGAAGAGGAAAATGCAAAAAATCCAGAGTTTGATGATACAACTATCAATACAGTAAAAACGGCATTAATGGGACCGCTATCAGCAATTGGAGATACTCTATTTCCTGCAACATTAAGAATTCTGGCAACCTCACTTGTAATTACTATGGCAGCAGCTGGAAATGTATTTGCACCAATTTTATTCTTATTAATTTATAATATTCCAAACTATTTGGCAAGATGGTACAGCCTGAAATATGGTTACAGCATGGGAATGGAATTTATGGTAAAATCCCAGAAATCAGGTATTATGGATAAAGTATCTTATGCTTGTACAGTAGTTGGATTAATGGCAATCGGTGCTATGATATTTTATACTGTAAACATTAGTACACCAATTACTATTGGGAATGTAAAAAATGGCGGCATTGTATTGCAAACAACATTAGATACAGTCATGCCGGGAATGTTAAAAATTGCATTGGTTGGTATTGAATATTGGTTATTGAAAAAAGGTGTAAAAGTCGTACCGCTTTTGATTGGAACTATGGCTGTCGGTGTACTGTTATTCGCAATTGGAGCGATTGCTTAAGGGCAGGAGGCTAAAGATGAAAAAAGAATTACTTGTGATTGGTGCTGGAAATATTGGACGAGGTGTCATCGGTGGATTATTTTTGAATCTGGTTACCATTTGTATATTTACGATATTATGGAAGAACGGATGAAACAGTTGAAAGAACAAGGCACTTATTTGATTGAACGGGTAGGTGCGAACAATAAACGAAGAGTTCTTGTCGACGATTTTGATGTTTTAGATTGTTCAGATACAGTAGATTTGATTGAACATATGAAAAAAGTAGATTTGATTGCCTGTTGCGTATACGAAGGTGCTTTTCAAAGTATTTGTCAAAATTTAAAGGAAGCTATTGAATATCGTACAGAACAAGAGGCAGCTCCATTGAACATACTGCTTTGTGTTAATGCATTGGGGGCTCCGGATTACTTTGAGACAGAGTTAGCAAAATTATTGCAAAATAACCCGGCTGCTAGCCGTTATCTTAAAGAAAAAATAGGAATCTGTCAGGTTATGGTAGGAATGGCGGCAATGCCGTCTTCTGAAGAATTAATTGCAGAAGATGCATTTGCAGTTACAACTAAATTAGATGGACATATTGGAATTGATGAAGAACCTTTTAAAGGTGAGCTGCCACAGGTGAAACAAACTGGAGGGGTTCAAAAAGGGAAAGCTCAGATTTATCGAAAAGTCTATACTGGAAATATGAAGCATTGCATGTTGGCTTTTTTGGGAAAAGCAAAAGGCTATACTTACATTCGTGATACTTATGATGATGGATGGATTGAGGATTGTGTACTTGGAGCATTTTTTGAAGCGGATGCAGCTATTCAGGCGGAATATCAATTTGATGAAACTGACCATCAGGAGTGGATTGATTTTATTGTAGAAGCTCCTAAAAACCGAAATCTGAAAGATGCTTTTACGAGAGTAGCAGCAGATCCTAAGACAAAACTTTCCAGAGATAATCGATTTGTAGGACCAGCATTGTTATGTATGAAACATCATATTCTGCCATTTTATTTGGCAAAAGGGATTGCCTATGGATTTTTATACCGTGATGAAAGCGATATTGCCAGTATAGAAATTACAAACTATGTAAAAGAACATGGGATTGAAAAAGCTATAGAAGTTTATTGTGGTCTGACAGAAAATGAATGGGAGTTAAAACAATTGATTATGGCACAATATAAGGAAGCAGAAAAAATTCGTTAAAAAGGAGAAAAATTATGAGATATAAACATTTTAAAAATGCAGATGCTGATATTTCTGCATTAACAGTTGGTACATGGGGGATTGCAGGAGCAAACTCTGCAGGAGTGACATGGGGAGATGTAGATACAGAAGAATCGATTGCTGCCATTCGCCAGATGATAGATAATGGAGTTAATATGGTAGATACAGCTCCAATCTATGGAGACGGTCATTCTGAAACAGTCGTTGGACAAGCATTAAAAGATGGATATCGTGAAAAAGTGTATCTTGCAACAAAGTTTGGTTCTTACATCAGTCATTACACAGGAAAATCTGTAAGAGATAACAAATATAACTCCGTAGTGCGTGAAATTGATGAATCTCTTGCAAGATTACAAACAGATTATATAGACTTTTATATTATGCATTGGCCAGATGAAAATACACCGATTGAAGAAACAATGGCAGTCTGTAATATGTTGAAAAAAAAGGGGAAAATCCGTTACATTGGAATGTCTAATTCTTCCAAAGAATTAATTCAGGAAGCGCAAAAATATGCTAAAATTGATGTAATCCAGCCTCCGTTTTCTATCGTGAACCAGTCAGAAAGAGAACTAATGGAATGGGCTGAAACTCAAGGAATTGGGACAATGACTTATGGTTCTCTAGGTGGTGGAATTTTAACAGGAGCTATTCGCGAACTTCCAAAACCAGATCCAAAGGACATGCGTCAGGTATTCTATCCATTCTTTAAAGAACCGGTATTCTCTAATGTTATGGAATTATTAAAGACATTAGATAAAATTGCAGAAGCACACAATGTACCGGTGGCACAGGTATCCATCAACTGGAGTACCCAAAAGAGTTTTGTTGGTACAGCATTAACTGGAGTTAATACACCTGCACAGGCAGATGAAAATTGCAGTGCATTTGAATGGCAGTTGAATAATGAGGAAATTGCATTGATTGACAGTGAAATTGACAGATTAAATATTGGATAAGGTTTTTCTTGTGTTCATATAAGTCTTTTTATGGGGCTGTCACTTTAGTGAGACAGCCCCTATATTCATATCCATTTCTATGAACAACGTCGAAACGTCTTATCTGTAATAATTCTTGCAAAGATCAATCCAAGCGGCAAAGCCATAATAATAAGTAAAGCTTCTGTAAACCAAAAAGCACCGGTATTAATCGAAGTAATACCAATATTATAAATTGCCCGATACAAATACAATCCAGGAACCATAATAACGATGGAAGGCACAGTCAAAGAAATTCGAGGATAACCAATCGAAGTCTTGATCATAGATGCCAGAAGACCAGCAAGCAAAGCTCCAAGGAATGCAGCCGCAGCTGGCGGAAATGATGCAAGATCAACCAGTTCCAGACGAGTTGTATTTGCAATTGCTCCAATGATCCCTGCTGTAGCAGCAAGTTGTAATGGACTGTTAAACATTACGGAGAAACCTAAAACTCCAAAAAAGCTTGCGATCAGTCGAAATATCAGGTATTCTGACTTGCTTAAATTCAATGGAAGAAAATCCATCGGTTTTAAATGAAGAACTAAAGCAAGCATCCATGCAGCTAAAGTTGCAACAGCAATGATAATCAGTGCGTAAGCCAGACGTTCAAGTCCGGAACGCATATCCAATTTTGCAAGGTCAATTCCACTTGTGATAAATGGAAATCCTGGAATAATGAATAACATAGAACAGATATAACCAGCTTGATGGTGTATCGAAATATGAAATCCAGATTTCAATGCCATGAAGGCAATTGTGTATACAATACATGCCAAAGCAACGCTTGCCGCAGTGCATAGGAATAAAGTTAAATGATGTTGATTCATTTTTGCCCGGAGAAAATTTCCGGCACCAGCACCTAAGAATGCACAAAACATCTCAATCGGTCCGCCACCGAGTAAAAAAGTAAATGCACTGCATGCAACAGCTGCAGCCAGACCAAGGAATGGCGGAGAGTAAAATCCATGAATTTCATGAATCTGATCAAGTAGTGTATGAAGTTCATCTCCAGACATCTTCTTGCAGTTTTTGGAAAATTTGTTAACAAACAATTCCATTCGATAAAGTTTTGATGTATTTACGCCTGTATTAAACAGACATAGGGATTCTGTATAACAGTTACCACCATCAATACAAGTATATTCAATTGATAATAAACCAATATCAGCAGTACAAGTAATTCCAAGTTCTCTAGCCAGTGTGTTCATAGAACTTCGTACTCTCCATGCTCCAGTTCCGCAAGATAGAAGCATAATTCCAGTACGACCGATGATCGAGGCTTTCTCACTTAACGAAGCTTCCGTGATCGGACGACCAATACTTTTTCTTGTATAATCATGCCAAGGAATCCGCATATGATTATGAAATTCTTCCTCCATATATATCACCCCTCCGAATCCATAAGTATTTCTAATAATTTTTTCCCAGCAATTCCAATTGGTCGGGTAGAATCGGTAAGGAGACAAATGTCTCGTGGATTAGCATGTTCCTTTACAGGAATTTCTATAATTTCACCACGATCAAGATAGTCCTTAGCAAGAGCTTCCGGACAGAAACCAATTCCAAGATCATGCTGCACCAGAGATAAGATCTGGTTCGTTGTAGCAGTTTCCATATCCGGAGAAAAAACTAACTGATTCTGATAGAAATATTTCTCATAAAAATTTCTGGTTGCTGTTCCTTCATTTAATGAAATAAAAGGAAAATCCTGCAGATCACGTAGTCTTTTCGGTGAAAAACCAATATCCCTATAAGAAGGTCCGCCAATTAAAATGTCACGGAAAGAGCAAAGTCGTTGCGATTGTAATGGATGTTCGCAATACAATGGTGTTGTCACAATACTAAAATCAACGAATCCTTTTCTCAAAGCTTTGATTGCCTGTGGTGTGGAATGGTTGGAAATTTTTAATTTAATATGTGGATAAAGTTTGTGAAACTTCTCTAATTTCGGCAGCAAAAATAAATGAAGTGCAGTTTCGCTTACTCCGATCGTAACAGTTCCAGATTTCAGATTTTTTGTTCGATTTAGTTCATCATTTCCAGAAGAAATCTGCTGGATTGCAATCGCTACATGTGCATAAAGTTGTTCCCCTTCTGGTGTCAGTTTGATTCCCCTGTGTGACCGGATAAATAAAGTGCAGCCAAGTTCACTTTCCATAATATTCATGCAGCGAGTGATATTTGGCTGATTATTATGTAAGAATTTCGCAGCTTTAGAGAAACTCTTATATTTTGCAACATAATAAAAGATACGATAATAGTCAAAAGGCATGATTGACCTCCTAGTTATATAAAATTTGTATGTTATTGATATGATATATATATTTTACATATCATTCTTCCTAAAGTATAATACAGTTGATGAAAAAGTCAAGAAAGGGATGATCAGCGTGGAAACAATTTTTCCAAGAGAAGAAAATGCAGAGCATATATTTAAAAATTCTGGAAAATAATGATGCCTGTGAACGATTGAGAGAGTTATTTTATGAAGAGTTTGCCAACAGTGGAGATCGTGATCTTTCGGAAAAACAGTTTGTGAAAGCACTATTTGATGCATATCAAAATAGGGATCTTTCCGCTTTCTTGATGGAAATCTGTGGAAACAGTATGTTTGATCTGTTAAGAAATGCGTTTTTGATTCCTATGAGATTCAATGATAAAGGTGTAACAAATCCTGTAAGATTAACAGATGCAGAGGGCGAGCTGATCAAACAAACATCCGTAAACAAACAGATTTCACAAAAACAATATAAAATGTTTCAGCAGATTTCAGATCAGGCGGACGATATACCGGATTATGAAATCTGTCTTGCTTATGGATTTCGTGAAAAACACGATTATCGGAACAAAAATGAAATTAACACAATGAAGATTGGGGAACATATTGGAATCCTGCTATTATTTAAACTACCTAAAGAAGTAAAAGAAATGATAGAGGATAACGAAGTCTACAGCATTGTTTGGGATTTTATGATGAGACTGGAAGAACAATTACCAAGAGCGTTCATGTATTACGGTGTAATGGATGAAAACAAATTTGAACAACAAAGCAGCGAGATTGGCATCTTTCTTCCCTTCCGTCACTTTGAACACCAACTAGAGAAAAACATCGAACAGGCCAATGGTATTGGTCTGGGATGTAGAGAACGGATCCTGACAATGATCAAATAAAAAGGAACTATTTTATTTATAGTTACCAATAGTAGTCATAAAAGACATCGCATGAAATACAAATATTCGTGCGATGTCTTTTGTGTTTTCTATCAATTTATGATGAGAGTGTCAAAAGTATAAATGAAATAAGGATTGACATTTTATAAAAAGTAGCATATAATATTATTGTATTAAGGAAGTAATACAATAATACAATAAGAAGGAAGGAGAACTATGGGGTGGAAGATAGATGATGGAAGACCAATCTGGACACAACTGAAGGAACAGATGATCAAGAGGATTGTGTCAGGAACCTATTCAAGCGGAGAGAAACTACCAAGTGTCAGGGATCTTGCAGGAGAAGCAGGGGTGAATCCGAATACGATGCAGAGAGCGTTATCAGCACTTGATCAGGATGGATTAACGATCACCAACCGAACAAGCGGGCGCTGTGTCACAGAAGATGTGACGAAGATAGAAGAATGTCGGAAAGATATAGGACACAAGATTGTAAAACAATACATCAGGGATTTAGAGGAACTTGGATACAATAAGGAAGATGCAGTCGCATTGATCGGAAAGGAAGAGGAAGAATGAAGGATTTGAATTTAATAGAATTAACTGATTTAGAGAAACGGTATGGAAAGAAGGAAGCTTTAACGGGAATCAACTTAACAATAGGGAGAGGAAAGATCATCGGGCTTTTAGGACCCAATGGTTCTGGAAAGACAACATTGATCAAGTTATTAAACGGTCTGTTGCAGCCAACATCAGGTGAGATTAAAGTCAATGGTAAAGCACCTGGTGTTGACAGCAAGAAGATCATCAGCTATCTGCCAGATAAGATGTATTTTGCAGATTGGATGAAGATTGCAGATTTGATGGATTTTTTTGAAGATTTTTACGAAGACTTTGACCGTAAAAGCAGAGGGCATGTGTGAGACATTAAAGATCAACACCGAAGCGAAGATCAAAAGCTTATCCAAAGGAAATAAAGAGAAAGTCCAGTTAGTTTTGGTAATGTGCCGAAAAGCACAACTCTATCTGCTAGACGAACCGATCGCAGGAGTCGATCCCGCAGCAAGGGATTTTATCTTAGATACGATCTTAAACAATTATAATGAGGAAGGAACCGTGATCATTTCAACACATCTGATCGCAGATATCGAGAAGATCATGGATGAGGTTATTTTTATCAAAGAAGGAAATATTGTAACATACAAGTCAGCTGATGACTTAAGAGAAGAAAGTGGCAAATCCATCGATGCCCTGTTCCGTGAGATATTTCATACAGATGTATACAGAGGAGGGGACGAAGCATGCTAGGAAAATTAATAAAGTATGATCTGAAAGCATTAGCGAAGATTTTAGCACCATTATGGGGTGTACTCTTAGTGATGGGACTGATCTTTGGAATCAGTATTCGGTCGAATCTTGACGGAATTGGAAATACGATGATCGTATTTAGTCTTGTGGTCATTGTTGCAGTGATCGTTGCGATCTTTGTAATGAATGTGATCATTGTGATTCAGCGCTTCTGGAATGGGTTATTGCAGGAAGAAGGATATTTAATGTTCACGCTTCCAGTTACTACAAGAAGCCTGATTTTATCTAAAGTGATCAGTGCATTGATCATCAGCTGTGGGACAGTACTCGTAATCTCCTTATTGGGAGTAGAAATCATTGCGATAAGCCCGGTAAAACTTATGGATACTGTAACGTATTTTGGAAACTGGGTCATCAAAGTACATGCAGGACCATGGATTGGATATGGAGCGGTGATCGCAGTGGTAGGTTTGCTAAACGGAATCTACCATATATATGCAGCAATGGTGATCGGACAGTTGAGTAATGGCAATCGATTCTTGTTTGCATTTGTGGCATATGCAGGATTATCGATCATTGTATCACTGATCGGAATTCCAAGTATGACAAACTTAGATAATATGGGATCAAGTCTGCAGAACACATTTGGATTTGATGGTGATCTGTGGATCTATCTTGTAGAGAATATTGTGATCATTATTGTTTATCATATTGTCACAGAAGTGATATTAACGAAGAAATTGAATCTGGAGTAGGAAAAATAGAAGGGATAAGGAGAGGAGGAAAAATTATGTTAAGGAAATTGATGAAATATGATCTAAAATATTACCGTAAGATCATGCTGCCACTATGGGCTGTTTTGATCATTTATGGAATTGTCCATGGAATCAATACTGTGTTCAATTATGAAACATTTTATGATCATATCCCAATAAAGGCACAGGCTATTGTTGTTGTGACCGGTATTTATTTTATATTCTGCGTGAATATTATTCTTGTGATACAAAGGTTCTGGAAAAGCATGTATGGAAAGGAAAGCTACCTTACACATACACTTCCAGTGACTGAGAGAAAGTTGATCTTGTCAAAGGTCTTCAGTGCGATCATCATCAGTTTTACAACAGTTTTTATCTTCTTTGCAGAAAATGATATATTGATTTATATACAAAGTATTGTATATCACGGAGAAGCTTCACTTCAAGGAATACCGATTCGACATTTTCAGGATTTTACAAAAACAAAAGTTGTTTTAACCATTCTTTATATGATCATATATGGAATCATATGGACGATGCATCTGATCTATCAGGCATATACAGCAATATGCATTGGACAGATGAGAAGTAAAAACAGATTTGCGACAATGATCATTGTAGGAGCTTTTTTATTCTTGGTTGGCTATGAAATGCAAGTGGTATTGTTGCAACATAATAGATATTACAGTTGGTTTTATCTTCCGTGTCTTATTGTCTTTCTTGTGGAAATTGTGTTGTGTCATTTGGTGATTGAGTTTATTTTGACTAGAAAGTTAAATATAAATTAGATAATAGAATTGACATAAAAAATTATAGATGTTAATATAACAATATAAAAAGGTGCTACCGATGACGGTTTGCCTGATTAATATAAGTTTTATAGACCGCTTACTTTCTCAGGGTAGGGCGGTCTTTTTCTGTCTTGGCATCATGCTTTCCACGCACATAGCCAAGACTATAAAAAGTCGCACACAGTGAGATTACTGCGATTAGGTCTGTAATGGTTAGCATAATTTCAAGTCCCCTTTCCGTCAGATTTCTCTATGAAAGAGATGGATCTATGTAATCGGGGCTAGAACTCCCCGTAGGAAGCAAACCGCCATTCACGTCAATGTGAAGTAACACCTTGACGTTTATTTTAACAGAAAACATATATTAATTCAATAAAAAACAAAGTATAAACATATAAAAGTACAAAAAATTTTACATACATTTAACACAACACATCTCCTAAATAAGTTAAAATAAAACTGTTGTAAAAAATAAGTGAAAGAAAAGTAAAGAAAAGAACAACTAAAGGAGAAAAAAAGTGAGCAGTACAAACATTTTAGGTCTGTTGGGAGGATTAGCATTATTCCTATATGGTATGCAGATGATGAGTAACGGATTAGAATCCGTTGCCGGAAATAAAATGAAAGACATTTTGGAAAAATTGACATCCAATAGATTCTTAGGTATTATCGTAGGAGCTTTGATCACAGCCGTGATCCAGTCATCCTCAGCTACAACGGTAATGGTCGTAGGATTTGTAAACTCTGGAATGATGACATTAAATCAGGCCGTATGGATCATCATGGGAGCTAATATTGGTACAACAATTACAGGACAGTTAATTGCCTTAGATGTTGGGGCATTAGCACCATTAATTGCGTTTATCGGTGTAGCAATCGTTGTATTTTCAAAGAATGAAAAAGTACAGTTTGTCGGAGAAATCATTGCAGGACTTGGTATTTTATTTGTTGGAATGAACATGATGGGAGATTCCATGATACCACTTCGTGAGTATCCACCATTTATCAACCTGATGACAAGATTCTCAAATCCATTGATCGGAATCATCGCAGGTATGATCTTTACAGCGGTCATCCAGTCATCTTCAGCTTCTGTAGGTATCCTGCAGGCATTAGCATTAAGCGGAGTGATCAGTTTCCATGATGCAGCCTTTGTATTATTTGGACAGAATATCGGTACATGTATTACAGCGATCTTAGCATCGATCGGAACAGAGAGAAGTGCGAAGAGAGCAACGATCATTCATCTAAGCTTCAATATTATCGGAACAGCCATTTTTACAATTTTATGTTTAGTGACACCTTTGACAAATTATGTGGCAGGATTCAGTGGAAGCAGTATTACAAAACAGATTGCCAATATGCATACATTATTTAATATCAGTACAACCATCCTGCTGATCCCATTTGGAAATTATCTGGCAAAACTTGCAACCAAGATCCTTCCAGAGAAAGCAGAAGAGAAAGAACATCACAAACATTTAAAATACATCAAATCAGTTGATACAAGAGTGGATGCAACATTTGGTACATCAGCGATCAACTTACAGAACTTAAGAAATGAAATTCAGAGAATGCTTGAGATGGCAAGAGTCAATGTAGAAGAAAGTTTTGATGCATTTTGGCAGGAAGCAGCAAATTCTTAGGTGATGTTGATAAAAGAGAAGATTATATTGATTATCTGAACAAAGAAATTTCAAGAGCCGCAGCAAAGATGATGGCGCATGAAACGAATGTTAAAGCTTCAAAAATATCGGCTCATATCTTGATATGACAAGTAATATCGAACGAATTGGAGATCATGCAGTTAATATTTGTGATTATACAAAGTTGATCGAAGAAAAACATATTGTATTTTCAGATGACGCAAAACAGCAGATGGAAGAAATGAAAATGATCTGTGAAAAAATGTTCCATAACATTTCTAAGGTACCAGAGGATACGCAGGAATGGCTTCAGAAAGTTCATGATTCTGAGAACTTTATCGATCAGAAGACAGAAGAATTCTACGAAAGTCACTTGGAACGTATCAACAGAGGAGAATGTAATGATGAAGCATGCATCATTTTCTCTGAAATGTTAACAGACTTTGAGCGTATCGGTGATCATACATGGAATGTTGCGAAACAGATGGCAAAGATCATTGAACGTGGGTAAAACAATTACATAAAATTAAAAAGAACCTTCTGAAAGAACTAAAATAAGAAGGTTCTTTTTGATAGTAACTAGACTTGTTATAAACAATACGTTATACTAAAAGAGTGCTAAAAACAGGTGTGTAAAGGAGAAATGAGTTATGGATTATATTTTATCCCCATCAATTTTGTCAGCAGATTTTGCGAATCTTGGAGCAGATGTAAAAGAAGCAGTAAAAGCAGGTGCAAAATGGGTGCATATTGATGTTATGGATGGAATGTTCGTACCTAATATTTCCTTGGGACTTCCAGTGATTAAATCACTTCGTAAAGAGACAGAAGCTTTATTTGATGTACATTTAATGATTGAAGAACCAGGAAGATATATTGATGATTTTGCGGAAGCAGGAGCTGATCTGATCACTCTTCACGCAGAAGCAACAAAACATCTTCATAGAGCGATCCAGAAGGTAAAAGCGAAAGGATTAAAAGTTGGAGTAGCCTTGAATCCAGCAACGCCATTATCTGCATTAGATTATGTATTAGAAGAATTAGATATGGTACTGATCATGACTGTAAACCCAGGTTATGGCGGACAGTCTTATATTGCGAAGATGGATGACAAGATCAAAGAATTACGAGCAATCATCAATGAAAAAGGACTGGATATCGATATTGAAGTAGATGGAGGAATCTCAGCAAAGAACGTAGCACATGTCAAAGAATGTGGAGCAAACGTATTTGTAGCAGGATCCGCTGTATTTAACGGTGATATTGCATCTAGTGCAAAAGATATTTTAGAAGCTATGGAGGCGTAAAAATGAGTGAATGTAGTCATGACTGCAGCAGTTGTAGTGCAAACTGCGGAAGCAGAACACAGGAGAAAACAGATTTTCTTGAACCATTATATAGAGAAAGTAAAGTAAAGAAGGTTATCGGTATCGTCAGTGGAAAAGGTGGCGTAGGTAAATCCATGACAACTTCTTTATTAGGAGTCGCAGCAATGAGAAAAGGGTTGCATACAGCAATTCTTGATGCGGATGTCACAGGACCATCCATCCCGCAGGCATTTGGACTTCATGAGAGATTATTAGGAAATGCAGAAGGAATCATTCTTCCAGCAATGACAAATTTCGGAATCGAAGTTGTATCCTTAAACTTAATGTTAGAAGAAGAAACACAGCCAGTGATCTGGAGAGGTCCAGTTGTAGCAGACGTTGTAAAACAGTTCTGGGGTAAGACATTATGGAAAGACATTGATGTGATGTTTGTGGACATGCCACCAGGAACCGGAGAAGTTCCATTAACAGTTTTCCAGTCTATTCCATTAGATGGAATCGTTGTCGTTGCAACTCCACAGGAATTAGTAGGAATGATCGTGGAGAAAGCTGTGAATATGGCGAATATGATGAATGTACCAGTTCTGGGTCTGATCGAGAACATGAGCTATATCAAATGTCCAGATTGCGGCAAAGAGATCAAGGTATTTGGAGACAGTCATATTGAAGAAATTTCTGAGAAGTTTAACATTCCAGTACTCGGAAAACTTCCAATTGATCCAAAATTAACACAGGCATGTGACGCAGGGCTGATCGAGGATGTGGAAAATATTTACTTAGATGGTGTAATGGATATCATCTTATAAGAAGAAACAACGTAAAGAAGCGGTTTTCCGCTTCTTTTTTTGATGGAAAAAATGTAATGAAAAATAGAAATATTTTATACAAATGTATAAAAAACAAATCGTATAAGTTAATAAATTTGTAACAACAAACTTACATATATTGGAAATGAATTGTATTTTATCGAGTACAAAGGTTGACATATCGAGGGATATCGGGTAAAGTATGAAACATAGATTTCGAAATTGTTACAAAATTGTTTCGAAGTTTAAGAAACTATTGAGCACAGAAAGAGGTTTATATGCTGAAAGTTATGAAGAAGAAATTGTTAGTAGTGATTGCGATGTTAGTTGTAGCATCAGGAATCATCTTTACAGGATCAACTTCAACCAAAGCAGAAGATAACGAAGTACAATACTTAGGAAAATACAAATTAACAGCATACTGCGGATGTAAAAAATGCAGTGGAAAATGGGGAGCAAGAACAGCTTCTGGAAAGAAAGCAAAACAGGGAAGAACTATTGCTGTAGATAAAAGAAAGATCAAATTAGGATCAAAAGTACAGATCAATGGAAAAACATACGTAGCCGAAGATGTCGGAGGCGGTGTCAAAGGAAAACATATCGATGTATTCTTTAAATCTCATAAACAGACAAAGAAATTTGGTAAGAAAACAGGTGTTAAAGTTTATAAGGTAAATTAAGATACGAATGATGATTATAAAATATAGCGTAAAAATATCAGCCAGTTTGGAAGAAAAGATGAATTCAAACTGGCTGATATTTTTTTGCTTTTACAAATGAATATTTAACGGTATTAAAATTTATAAGTACCATTTTCTCTTAAAGCAGCTAAAGCATCAATAACGCTCTGTTTATCTTCTGGATACGTAACGCCATACCACTGATCTTTAGATACAAGCACTTCAAGAGAGGCTTTTCCGTCATGTAACAGGTCACTTGCGACACTAGGAATAAAGTATTCACCTTTTAATGGATTCTCTTTGATCGCTTGATTAAGGAAAGCAGGGAATCCTTTTTCTAATTCGTCCATGATCATAGGCTGGAATCAAAGAAGTTCATGGACACTAAAGTATCAAATGGAAGCGATGCCCAAGTTGCACCGTCATCTTCTGTGAATTCTGCATGATCTTCACGTTTTTCGATATGAGTTCTTTCTGTGATAGAAAGTAACTGGTGGTTGTCATCAACTTCACAGACACCCCTGGATACGTATCCATTCTCTGTAACTGTATTTCCAAGATGATATCCCACCATTGCAAATGGTGCCTTTCCGTCTTTCTCTTCATGGCTTGTAAGGAAATCAGCCATGACTTTATATCCATCAACACCATAATAGTCATCTGCGTTGATCACGGCAAATGGTTCATTGATAAATGGTTTCGCACATAAAACAGCATGTGCAGTTCCCCAAGGTTTCACACGTCCTTCTGGGACATTATAACCTTCTGGTAATGCATCTACTTCCTGATATGCATAACATACTTCCATTCCTTCAGGAACCCTTGCTCCAACAGTTTCTTTAAAATCTTTCTCAATTGCTTTCTTTATCACAAAGACTACCTTACCGAATCCGGCACGTTTTGCATCATAGATGGAATAATCAATGATCGCATGTCCCATCGGATCCATAGGGTCCATCTGTTTTAATCCTCCATAACGGCTTCCCATTCCGGCAGCCAGAATTACTAATGCTGGTTTTTTCATGAAAAAACTCCCTTCTGATTTTTAAACTAAAATAAGTATAACGCAAGATGGAACAGATGGAAAGAGAAAGAAAAAATAAAGAATTGGAATTGATAAAGATCTATTTCGGTCAGCCAGAATTTATTGTATAATTTGAGTATTGAATCGTTGCAAAAGAGAAAGATTTACAAATATTCGAGGAGGAAGAGTATGAAAAAACGAATATTATCAGTTTTATTATCGATGGTTGTGACAAAATAAAAGGATATCCACGAGGATAAGAAAAGGATAAAGCGATGACAGAGATTCAACATGAACTGATCATGCCCAATGAGGATCTTCCGTTTAAGATGTTCCTTTTTGAAGGCAGAGACGGCAATTATATCAGGGAAAAACACTGGCACAGGTCGATTGAGATCTTTGCAGTCTTTCAGGGGACACTGGGGTTTTATTTAAACGATCAGGAGTATTTACTGGAATGTGGAGATTTTATTATTGTCAATTCCAACGAAGTGCATTCCATTCATGCACCAAAAGAAAATATGACGGTTGTGCTCCAGATGCCGCTTAATATGTTTGAAAAATACTACACTGGGGATCAGTTCATTTGTTTCGCCCATGCCCCGCAGGCACAGGATGAGCAATTGATGGAAATGATCTGTGAGATGTATATGGCATATTCCGATAAGCATTGCGGTTATGATCTGAAGATTCAAAGTTTGTTTTATGACATGTTATATCTGATGGTCACAAGATACCGAGAGATCAATGTACATCCAGATATTTTACATCAACATAAACAGTTAACGAAATTATCGGTAATCACAGATTACATGAAAGAACATTACAAAGAAGAACTGTCTTTATCTAAATTGGCAGAAATATTCGGGTATTCTCCATCTTATCTATCCCGAATGTTTCAAAAATATGCAGGTATCAATTATAAAGACTATATGCAGGCAATACGTACAGAACACGGATATCGCCAGCTCGTTGAGACAGATATGACGATCAGTGATATTTCCATGGAAAATGGATTTCCAAATAACAAAGCATTTTCTAAAGCTTTTTATAAAAAGTATGGGATCATGCCTGCTGAATTTCGAAAAAGACAAAAAAATGCCATAAATGAGATAAGTAATTAGTCGAGAAAACAAAAGCATATTGTTATAATCTTATAAGTGATAAATGGAGAAGACAAACTTTTAACTGCACAGAATAAATGGCTGATCGCACATGAAGAAGCTCAAATACCTGGAGCGTTTTGTGGATTAGTTGGAGAAAATATCACATTAAAATGATCAAAAAAGGAAAGGATGGAGAATCAAATGAGTAATATGCCAAAAGTAAAGATCGGAATCGTAGCAGTCAGCAGAGATTGTTTCCCAGAAAGTTTATCAGTGAATCGCAGAAACATTACTTGCCAAACATTTTGAAGGACCAAAAATGTTCTTTGCAGCAGCAGAGGAAAGAGGAGATAATCTGTTAGATGGACGTGGAGATGCATATTGTGGTATGCTGAATGCAAGTTATAATCTGAAATTGTACCAATCGCAAGAGCTGTCGTTGGATTAAGCAGCTTAAAGATCATCAGTTTTGGGCCTCGTCCATTAAACTTCTTAGCATGCAATGCACCAATCCAGCAGTTATACAACTTAGGAGTTGAGATCGAGAAAAACTTCCCTCATCATGGAGCTGTAGCATTTGGTAATTTCGGAAAAACACTATATGAAGTATTTAAATATGTTGGAGTTCCAGTAGAAGAGATTGGATACAATCAGCCAGCTGGAGTCAGATATCCAACAGAAAATCCTTGGGGATAAGATCGGAGGTTTGTATGTTATACATTGGTGTAGACCTTGGAACATCCGCAGTGAAATTACTGTTAATGGATGAAAAAGGTGGAATCAAAAAAATCGTTTCCAAAGAATATGAGTTGCATTTTCCGCATCCAGGATGGTCTGAGCAGAAACCAGAAGACTGGTACAGTCAGTCTATGGAAGGAATCAAAGAATTGATCAGCGAATGTGATAAATCACAGGTTGCCGGGATCAGCTTCGGAGGGCAGATGCATGGACTTGTCGTTTTAGATGAAGATGATGATGTGATTCGCCCTGCAATCCTATGGAATGATGGACGTACACAGAAAGAAACAGATTATTTAAATAATGAGATTGGAAAAGATAAATTATCCGAGTACACAGCCAACATCGCTTTCGCAGGATTTACAGCACCAAAGATCCTGTGGATGCGTGAAAATGAACCAGACAATTTCAACAAGATCAAAAAGATCATGCTGCCAAAAGATTATCTGGCATATAAATTATCTGGAACATTTTGTACGGATTATTCCGATGCATCCGGAATGTTATTATTAGATGTAAAGAATAAATGCTGGTCAAAACAGATGATGGAAATCTGTGGAGTGAGTGAAGAACAGCTTCCGAAACTGTTTGAAAGTTATGAAGTTGTCGGAACATTAAAAGAAGATATTGCAGAGGAACTTGGATTATCCAAAGAAGTCAAGATCATCGCAGGAGCCGGAGATAATGCGGCAGCAGCCGTAGGAACTGGAACAGTCGGAGATGGAATGTGTAACATTTCCCTTGGAACATCCGGAACGATCTTCATTTCCAGCAAGACATTTGGTGTAGATTCAAATAATGCTTTACATTCTTTTGATCACGCAGATGGATACTATCATCTTATGGGATGCATGTTAAGTGCAGCATCCTGCAACAAATGGTGGATGGACGAGATCTTAAAGACAAAAGAATACAGCAAAGAACAAGAAGGAATCACCAAACTTGGAGAAAATCATGTATTCTATCTTCCATACTTAATGGGAGAGAGATCTCCACACAATGATCCAAAAGCCAGAGCAACATTTATCGGAATGTCCATGGACACAACAAGAGAAGAAATGACACAGGCAGTGTTAGAAGGAGTTGCATTCGGACTTCGTGATTCTCTGGAAGTTGCAAGAAGCCTTGGAATCAAGATCGAACGCACAAAGATCTGCGGCGGTGGAGCCAAGAGCCCATTATGGAAGAAGATCATTGCAAATGTCATGAATCTGAAAGTCGATGTGATCGAAAGCGAAGAAGGACCAGGATACGGCGGAGCAATTCTTGCGGCCGTTGGATGCGGAGAATATGACAGCGTACAGGAAGCGACAGATAAGCTTGTGAAAGTTGTGGATACGGTGGAACCTGATGACAAGCTTGTTGCGAAGTATGAGGCGAAGTACCAGCAGTTTAGAGAAATTTATCCAGCACTTAAGAGTGTATTTCAGAAATTTGATTAACTATAAGGTAACTATAAACTAAATATAAATAATGAACAACAACAAAGAACAGGTATGCATAAGGATTTCAAGGAATTCTAAAGCATACCTGTTCTTTCTTAAATTTATGATTTTATTGCAGAATCTGCATTGCGATCATGATAATGATCACAAGAATAAAAATCCTAAAATGCATTTTGCTGCAATCACTTTATTTTGCCACCAAGGCAATTTGATATCTTCATCTTCGAATGTATTGTAGTCATTATCGTATAACAGTTCATTGATCAAAGCTTCTGCCTTAGCTTTCTGATCTTCTCTAACATAAATATCCGTTCCATAAACAGAATACCCCATTGCAATACTCATATATTCTCCTGTTCCAGGTTGTTTGGACATGGTTTCAATTCCGTTTTGTTTTAAATGATCATGAATCATCTCAGCCTGAATCTGGTCAGCTGCGTTAAATATTTTGTAATCTTATCCTCCATAATTGCCACCTCCCTTATTGAGTAAATGTTCAGTAACTTTGTATATTAATGATGAGAGTATCAAAAGTAAATTTTGTCACGCTCTGATGTACCCGGCGTGTCAATAAGTATGAATTAATTATAACAAAAATTGGACATAATTCATAGAAAGAAATATCACTATTCAAATTCTAAAAAATAGTATTGACATTTTTTCTCACATGTATTATTATATAAATATAATAACAGTAATTATTATCGATTTAAGTATAAGGAGGATGAAACAATGAAATACGTATGTGATGTATGTGGATGGGAATATGATGAAGAAAAAGGATATCCAGAAGGAGGAATCGCTCCAGGAACAAAATGGGAAGATGTTCCAGAAGATTTTGAATGTCCATTATGTTTTGTAGGGAAAGATCAATTTTCAAAAGAATAATTTTTATAGATATATTGTAGTAGAAGGGAGAAGAAGTTATGGCTAAATTTTATCGTTCAGAAGACAAAACAGTATTATTAGAAGTATTTGGAGCAGGAAGTTCCATAGAGAATTTGAAAAGTTTAAAAGCAAACACAACAGATGCTGCAGTAGAAAAACATTTACCAGTTGTGACACAGGAAAGAAATAAGATCACAGTAGCTGTATCTTCCGTAGAGCATCCAATGCTTCCAGAACATTATATTATGGGAGTATATATTGAAACAAAGAATGGTGGGCAGCTACATAAATTTGCACCAGGGGATAAACCTGAGGCGGTATTTATGTTAGCAGATGGAGATAAATTCATAGCAGCATATGAGTATTGTAATCTGCATGGATTATGGAAATCTGAAGTATAGAAATTATCAATTTCTAGGGAAATATATAAAGTGATTGTAAAGGAATCAGTAAGGAGAAGAATCATGGGAAGTAATAGATATGTAGGAACACAGACAGAAAAGAACTTAATGGAAGCTTTTTCAGGAGAATCACAGGCAAGAAATAAGTACACTTATTTCGCATCTGTTGCAAAGAAAGAAGGATACGAGCAGATGTCTGCACTATTCCTTAAGACAGCGAATAATGAAATAAGAACATGCCAAGATGTGGTTTAAAGAATTAGCAGGAATTGGAGATACAAAGGAAAATCTTGCTGCAGCAGCTGAAGGTGAAAATTACGAATGGACAGATATGTATGAAGGTTTTGCAAAGACTGCAGAAGAAGAAGGTTTTCCAGAACTTGCTGCCAAATTCAGAGCAGTCGGAGAGATTGAGAAGCATCATGAAGAAAGATATCGTGCACTTCTTAAGAACATCGAGACTGCACAAGTATTTGAAAAGTGAAAGTGAAAGGTATGGGAATGTCGTAATTGTGGACATATCGTAGTTGGAACAAAAGCACCGGAGTATGTCCTGTTTTGTGCACATCCACAGAGCTATTTTGAAGTGCATGAAGAAAACTATTAAATTCTGATTTGAATAACGGAAAGTATTGGTGGAATATTATAAAAAGCGATTATGTGCCTGCAACCGTACGGACACATGATCGTTTTTTATAATATTCAAATAATTTACGTGATTCAAACCACTATACAGTATACAAACACTGTGATTTATAATTGACAAGAATGGTTAGAATGGTTAGAATAAAGTTAGAAAGAACAGACAGAATAATTTCAAGGAGGGTTTTTCATGAAGTTACAAGAATCTGAGAGAACGGAATTCAAATCCATTGTAGTCACAGACATCAAGAAAGAAATCATAGCATTTGCCAATTGTGATGGAGGAAAAATCTATATTGGAATTGAAGATGATGGGACAGTTATCGGGGTAGAAGATTCAGACAGTGTAGCATTGCAAGTAAGCAATATGGTTAGAGATGCGATTAAACCAGATTTAACCATGTTCTTGCATTATGAGACAAAAGAGATAGAACAAAAACAAGTTGTGATCATAGATATTCAAAGAGGAACAGAACGCCCATACTATATAGCGAAGAAAGGGTTAAGACCAGAAGGCGTATATGTAAGACAAGGATATTCTTCTGTCCCAGCAACGGATACAGCTATTAGAAAGATGATTAAAGAAACAGATGGTGATCATTTTGAAGATATGAGATCATTAGATCAAGAATTGACTTTTGCGAAACAAAAAAGAATTCCAAAGAGAAACATCACATTAGAACAGCCACAGATGAAAACTTTAGGAATTATAAACCAAGATGGAATTTATACGAATCTTGCTTTATTACTTTCAGACCAGTGCGTGCATACGATTAAAACAGCAGTTTTTGAAGGAAAGAATCAAAATATATTTAAAGATAGAAAAGAATTTACGGGATCACTATTTGCACAAATGGAAGCAGTATATGATTACATTGACTTCAGAAATCAAACACATTCAACTTTTGAAAAACTTTATCGAATTGATAATAGAGATTATCCAGAAGTAGCAGTAAGAGAAGCATTGCTAAACTGTCTTGTACACAGAGATTACGGATATAGTTCTAGTATTCTGATCAGTATGTACGAAGATCGGTTAGAATTCACATCCATTGGGGGATTGGTAACAGGAGTTACATTAGAAGATGTGATGATGGGGATTTCTGTATGCAGGAATAAAAAATTAGCGAATGTTTTTTACCGTTTAGAATTGATCGAAGCTTATGGAACAGGAATACAAAAGATCATGAATGCTTATCAAGATCAGTTTATAAAACCAGAGATCAAAGTCAGTAATAATGTATTTAAGATCATATTACCAAACACAAATGCACAGGCAGAATTAAGAGAAGAACTGCAATACCATACACATATACAACCAGAAGACGAAGAAACACAGATCATGCAAATGATCGATCAAGAAAAAAGAATTCAAAGAAAACAAGTTCAGGAAAGATTAGGAATCAGTCAGACAACGAGTGGAAGGATTTTGAAGCAGATGGTTAAAAAGATTGATCATGCAGAGAGGCAGAGGAAAGAACACATGCTATGTGAAAAAATAATTACGAGACAATGTACAAGATATGATCGGACGAAAACAGCAAATGCATATGAAAATATATAGTGACCATATAAAATAAATAGAATTTATAATAATACCAGTGATTGAAGCATCTGAAAAAGGTAAAATCACTGGTATTTATCATATAAAAACATCACAAATACTTGAACAGAAGGGTTGGTCGTGGTATATTAAAATTTAATAACAAGGAGAGAAAGATGGAAAATTTAAAAAAAGAGATCGAACAATTAAAACAAGAAAAAAATGCTGTTTTACTAGCACATTATTATGTAGACGATGCCGTTCAGGAAATTGCTGATTATGTTGGGGATTCTTATTATCTTGCCAAAGTTGCATTAAAAGAATCCAAAGATGTGATCTGTTTTGCAGGCGTAAACTTTATGGGTGAGAGTGCCAAGATCTTAAACCCAGACCGTACAGTGATCATGCCAGATCAGAAGGCAGACTGCCCAATGGCTCATATGGTCGATGTAGAGAAGATTGAAGAGATGCGTAAGAAATATGATGATCTTGCTGTTGTCTGTTACATTAATTCTACAGCAGAGATCAAAGCACATTCTGATGTCTGTGTAACTTCATCCAATGCTCTGAAAGTTGTAACAGCACTTCCACAGAAGAATATTTTCTTCGTACCAGATGAGAATCTCGGACGTTATATCGGAAGCAAACTTCCAGAGAAGAACTTTATTTACAATGACGGATTCTGTCATGTACATAGAAGTATCACAGCCAGAGAACGTAAAGAAGCCAAAGAAGTACATCCAGAAGCAGAAGTTTTAGTGCATCCAGAATGTACACCAGACGTTGTAGCTTTAGGTGATTATGTAGGAAGTACATCAGGAATCATTGACTATGCGACAGCATCTGACAAGGACGTATTTATCATTTGTACAGAGATGGGTGTTTTATATGAATTAAAACAGAAGAACCCAGGAAAGACATTTTACTCTGTAGGACATCGTCAGTTCTGTCCAAATATGAAGCGTATCAGTTTAGAGAATGTAAGAGACACATTAAGAGACATGAAGAATCAGGTAGAATTACCAGAAGAACTGCGATTAAATGCTAAGAAAGCATTAGATGAGATGTTAAGAATCGCGCAGTAAGACAGGAAAGTTCCAAGGAAGGGCAAAGAGAATTATGAAAACAGCAGATGTGATCATTGTAGGAAGTGGTGCTTCAGGATTATTTAATGCATTATTTCTTCCGCAGGATTACAAAGTAATCGTTATTACAAAGAAGGAAGTTGAAGAAAGTGATTCATTTTTGGCGCAGGGAGGAATCTCAGCGCTGAAGAATCCGGAAGATTATGATTCATATTTCGAGGACACTATGAAAGCCGGACATTACGAGAATGATAAAGGTGCCGTCGAGAAGATGATCAAAGAATCACCACAGATTATTCAGGATCTGAAAGATTTTGGTGTAAGATTTGACTTGAAGGATGGAGAGATCGAGTTTACAAGAGAAGGTGGACATTCCACATTCCGTATTCTTCATCATGAAGATCTGACAGGAAAAGAGATCACAAGCCATTTATACGAAGAGGCGAAGAAACGTGATAATATTACGATCATGGAAAATTGTACGATGATCGATATCATTGAGAAAGACGGAGAATGTAAAGGAATTGTATATAAAGATGCAGATGGTAATTTAGATACGATCGAAGCTCCGGATACTGTTCTTGCAACAGGAGGACTTGGAGGGTTATTTAAACATTCTACAAACTTCAGACATCTGACAGCAGACAGTCTGGCTATCTGCCTGCGCCATAATGTAGAATTAGAGAATATTAACTATATCCAGATCCATCCAACAACATTTTATTCAAAGAAACCAGGAAGAAGATTCTTAATCTCTGAATCAGTCAGAGGAGAAGGAGCTTATCTGCTGAATAAAGATGGAGAACGTTTTACAGATGAGTTAAAACCAAGAGACGTTGTAACTGGAGAAATCTGCAAACAGATGAAGAAAGACGGAAGTGATCATGTTTATTTATCTGTTACACATTTAGATGGAGAAAGAATCAAACATAGATTCCCAAACATCTACAAACAGTGCTTGGATGAAGGATATGACATGACAAAAGAACCGATTCCAGTAACACCGGCACAGCACTATTTCATGGGTGGAATTAAAGTAAACTTAGACAGCAAGACATCTATGGAACATTTATATGCAGTCGGTGAGACAAGCTGTAATGGGGTTCATGGAAAGAACCGTCTGGCAAGTAATTCATTATTGGAAGCACTTGTATTTGCCAAGGCAGCAGCGAAAGACATCACAGAACATCCATCAAAAGCCGAGACAGTCGAAGTAGATTTAAGTAAGTATCAGAACGAAGAACAGCGTGAGAAAGAGAATGAACAGCTTGTTCTTGACGAAATTAAACGAAAGGACAGAAGTTTTATGATCAGTGGTGTAACGATGAGAATTAACATCGATGAATATTTGATGAATGCATTAAAAGAAGATATCACTCAGGAAGATGTCAGTACAAACGCAGTGATGCCAGAACCAAAACAGGGAGAAGTAAATTTAATCTGTAAACAGGATGGGGTCATCTGTGGATTAGAAGTATTTGAAAGAGTCTTCAAACTTTTAGATGAAACTGTTGTTTTTGAGACAGAATTAAAAGACGGAGATAAAGTGACCAAAGGACAGCTAATGGGAGTTGTCAAAGGAGATATCCGTGCCCTTTTATCTGGAGAGAGAGTTGCATTAAACTACTTGCAGAGAATGAGTGGAATCGCAACAATGACAAGCGAGTTATCCAAAGAGCTTGAAGGATATAAAACAAAGTTATTAGATACAAGAAAAACAACACCAAATATGCGCCCATTTGAAAAATACGCAGTGACGGTTGGTGGTGGACATAATCACCGCTACAACTTATCCGATGGAGTCATGTTAAAAGATAACCATATCGGTGCTGCAGGTGGAATCAAAGAAGCGGTAGCTATGGCAAAAGACTATGCACCATTTGTCAGAAAGATTGAAGTAGAGACAGAGAATCTTGACATGGTAAAAGAAGCCGTAGAAGCAGGAGCAGACATCATCATGTTAGACAACATGGATGATGAGACAATGAAAGAAGCTGTCAAACTGATCGACGGAAGAGCTGAAACAGAGTGCTCAGGAAATGTTACAAAAGAACGCCTAAAGACGATCCGTGAGATCGGAGTGGATTATGTATCTTGTGGAGCTTTAACACACTCAGCTCCTATTATGGACATTTCTTTGAAGAATTTACATCCGGTAGAGTAAAGAATAAAGATATAAAATCCGATGTTTTTATAAGAATAGTCATAGGATTGTTCTTATAAAAACATCGGATTTTTTCGATTTATATAAGAAAGAATCCGTGGTATACTTATTCTAAATGAAGTGTAAAAAGAAAGGGGTAATACAATGAAGAATATCAATGTTCCAGTTGGAATCTCAAATTTTGAGAAAATTCGGCAGGATGGATACTATTATGTTGATAAGACAGGTCTGATCAAAGATATGTTAAAAACAAAATACCAAAGTAACATTAATTACCCGACCACGAAGATTTGGAAAAACTCTGGCAATGAGTATGTTGGCAAGCTTTTTTGATATACGAAGAGATAGTAAAAAATTATTTCAAGGATTGAATATTTCTAAGGAACAACAACTTTGTAACGATTGGATGAATCAATATCCAACATTATTTTTATCCTTTAAGGATGTGGATGGAACGATATTTGAGAATGCACTTGGGCTTCTTCAGTTTACGATTGCAAAAAAAAGACAAAAAGCATACATATCTGATAGAAAGTGATGGTGTAGATCAAGATGACAAAGAAACATTTCGAAAATTGAAAAGTATGGGATCAAATTTACCAGAACTTCAAGGATCTATCATAATGCTCATGAATATGATGAAGGCATATTATAATAAACCGGTTATTCTTTTGATTGATGAATATGATGTACCGATTGCAAAAGCAAGCAGCAATGGATATTATAAGGAAATGCTGGAAGTTATGAAAGCTATGCTCAGTACAGCACTGAAAGATAATGAAGCATTGAAATTTGCAGTAGTGACAGGTTGCTTAAAGATTGCGAAAGAGAGTGTATTTACAGGAACAAATAACTTTGTTTCGGATACGATATCTTCGAGCGATATAATGAATATTATGGATTCACACAGAAAGATCAGATTTTACAAGATGCACAGATAGAAGAGAACTTCAGATATCAAAGAATGGTATGATGGATATAGGTTTGGAGAATTTGATGTTTACTGTCCATGGGATGTTATGAATTATTTGTGGGATCTTACGAATAACCAAAATGCAAAACCAGTTAGTTACTGGAAGAATACAAGTGATAATGCGATCATTCGATCATTTATTGACTATTCAGGTGCGGCGATCAAGAAAAAACTTGAGATATTGATCTCAGGTGGAAGCATCAGGCAGCAGATAGAAGAAAATCTTACTTATGATTATCTACATTCATCAGAGGAAAATCTTTGGAGCATTCTTTATTTGACAGGATATTTGACCAATGCCAGTGAACAGGATACAGATGGAACGATAGAATTAAAGATTCCGAATAAAGAGATTAAAGAGATTTTTGAAACAACAGTGAAGAAATGGTTTGAAGATAACGCAAAAACCATAGATCGCAAAGAATTATTTGATGCAGTATGGACTGGAAATGCAGATATCTTGACAAAAGAGATAGGTACATTATTGCGTATGACGATCAGCTATCATGATTACAAAGAAGATTTCTATCATGCATTCCTTGCAGGAATTTTGCAGGAGCAGGTTATGTTGTGGAGTCGAATAAAGAACATGGTGAAGGACGCAGTGATATTGTGATCTACGATGATTATGAAGGAAAGGTTGCAATATTTGAAGCAAAAAAATCTCAAAATCCAGATGAAATGAAATTAGATTGCGAGAAAGCAATCAAACAGATTAATGAGAAAATGTATGCAAATGAATTTGAAGATGCATATGATGAAATTTTATGTTATGGTATTTCTTTTTAAGAAAAGATGTCTGGTAAAGAAAAATAGAAAATAAATAAAACGTATCATAGAGTAAGATGAAATCACTGCTATGGTACGTTTTATTTTTTGCATTAGATTAAATGGTTTCTGGCTGTAGTTTTCCTATTTCTTTTCCTCTCTCTTCTCCTAATTCCTGATTATACTCCGCCTCTCTCATCTTATAAATTTCTTCGTCATAACATACAGTAATCATATCCTCAATCACTCCTTTCTCTTTTAGAAGAATATCTTTCAAGATTCCATGTTCAATACATTCTTCCACAGCTCTTTTTGCTGCGACAGCAGATTCATCTGTATAATCAGTTTGTGCGATTGCATTATATAATTCAAGAATGACTTTCTTATCTGAAAAAATCTTATCAAACAATACATCTTTATAGGTATTGTTACAACAAAAATGGGATTAATTTACAATAATAATTTCCATAAAATAACATTTTTTATTTCGACAGAAATTGCATACAAAATCCTCTATAATAATCTTGCAGGAGGGAAAACTATGGAAATCTTAAGAAAAAAAGAATTCGAAGAAGATCGGTTATTTCAAAATTTTCATGAAATGATCCTTTATCATATGCGCCAGATGCAGCAATGTCTCACGACAACGGGAAAGATGTTCTGTGATCATAACGATGAGGAAGAAACGTGTGAAAAACGGGGAAGAGATGTAGTTGAAAGTGTGATCTTAAAAGAATGCGTCGGATGCCGTGAGAATCAAAAATGTCAGTTTACATTAGCAGATAAGGACAGGCTTGGGCAGATCATCGAAAAGCAAGGTGGATTAAGCTATGCAGATTTAAAAAGATGTCATCCATGCAAGAATGGACAGGATTTTATCGAGGAAGCAAATAAGATTTATGAACGGGAATTATTTCTGCGTGCAATGAGAAATCAGATGAAACAACTGAGAAAAATTGTCGGGGAGCAGTATATCAGAGCCGGAAATACACTGGGTGATTTCTTTCAGGGAAAAGTATCATTAACGGCAGATAATAAGAAATTATATGAGAAGATCACAAAAGGTTTTGCAAAAAGCCAACTGAGACTAAAAGAAATTTATTTCTACGATAATCCAGAGAAAGGAAAACAGATCTATCTATATCTGAAAAAGAAAAAAGGCAGGGAAATCAGCACAAGACAAGCAGCAGTGTTGTTAAGTTCCATGACAATGGAGAAAATGAAGCCATTGCCAGATCAGAAAAAGATGATCGGAAATTATTATGAGATTTATGGATTTACACCAGAAGAAAAATTCCATGTAATCGCAGGAATCCACACTTCGCCAATGATCGTAGGGGATGAGAATGGAGACAGTTTTCCATGGGAAAAGTAAGGGAAGGAAGTTTTGTGTCTATGATCTCGGATGGAATGGGAACAGGACAGGAAGCGAAAAAAGAAAGTAGGAAAATAATTGAAGTGATGGAAGAACTTCTAGGAGCAGGAATTAACGAAAGTCAAAGTATTCAGCTTTTAAGGTCCATGATGATCTTACAACCAGAAAAAGAAAAATATGCGACATTAGATTTTTTTCAGTTAGATTTATTTGCAGGAATCGGAACATTCTTTAAAATTGGAGCCTGCCCATGTCTTTTAAAGAGAAAAAACGACGTGGAGATCATTCAAGTAGATACGATACCAGTGAACCTCTTATTACATACCGAGAAAATTCAATTTACCGCAAAAAGATGGAAAGTGAAGATATTTTAGTCATGTTAAGCGATGGAGCTTTCGACGGATTTTCGCAAAATGGTTTGGAGATGGCAGCACGATATTTGAAAGAAATGGATGTGGTACGTCCACAGGCGATAGCAGATGGATTATATGAGCAAATTACAACAAACAAAGAATTTGAAAAAAGAGATGATATGACGATCATGGTATTGGGAATCTGGGACAGGTATTGAAGGAATCTGCAAAGAATGATAAAGTAAATTACATGAATAAAGTAAAAGAATTTATCAAAGAAAAAAATTTAATACAAAATGGAGATCATATCATTATCGGTGTTTCTGGCGGTGCAGATTCTGTATATCTGTTACTTATTTTAAATGAATTAAGAGAATCAATGAATCTCACGATCACAGCAGTCCACATCAATCACATGATTCGAAGAGAAGCTGTGGATGATCAGAAGTTTGTGCAGGATCTTTGTGGACAACTTTTGATTCCGTGTAAAATATTTGAAATAGATGTAAAACAGATCGCCAAGCGTGAAAAGATGTCATTAGAAGAAGCAGGAAGAAAAGCGAGATATGATGCATTTGCAAAACAATGAAAAATATAATGCTGATAAGATTGCGATCGCACATCATCAAAACGATCAGGCAGAAACATTTTTATATCGAGTGGTGAGAGGAACTGGAATTTATGGGGCGGGTGCTATGAAAGAAAAGATGGAAATCTGATCCGTCCGCTTTTATGTGTAAAAAAAGAAGAAATAGTAAAATATTTAAAAGAGGCTGGGCAGGCCTGGGTAGAAGATGCAAGCAATCAGGACGACGCATTTGCAAGAAATCAGATCCGAAATCAGGTAATTCCAAGGCTTGAGATGATCAATGAGCAGGCGGTGGAGCATATAGGATGGCTGTGCGAAGATATCAAAGAAGTGACGACGTATCTGACAGATCAGATAGAAGAGTCATTTTTAAGATGTGCAAAGCCTATTGGACAAGGATTTGAGATCAATTGTGATCAATTGTTATTGGAAAACCATTGGATCCAGAAACAGGTTCTAAAAAAAGTTTTGGAAGAAACAGCTGGTAAGAAGAAAGATTTAGAAAGAAGACATATTGAAGATCTGTTAACTTTGGTAGAAAATGGAACAGGGAAACGAATTTCTCTTCCGTATAATATAGTTGCCGAGAAAAATTATCAGTATATTAAGGTACAAAAAGGAAATATATCAGATAAACAAGAAATGACAGGAAAAATTTTGTGCGAAGAGGTTACAGATTTGACAAATATCGTGGAAAATGATTGTATCAAAATCATTGATTATGATAGAATAGAAACAGGTGTACAATTACGATGCCGGAAGCCAGGAGATTTTTTTACATTTGGCAAAGATCAGAAGAGAAAATCATTAAGCAGGTATTTTATTGATGAGAAGATTCCAAGACAATTGCGGGAAGAGATACCATTGGTGGCAGATGGCAGTCATATTGTATGGATCGTTGGCAGAAGAATCAGCGAATATTATAAGATCAAAGAATCAACCAAGCGTTATTTAAAGCTTGAGTTCAAAAGAGAAGGAGATGATTCCAATGGAGAATATCAGAGTAATGATTTCAGAGGAAGATGTAAACAAACGAATCGCTGAGATGGGAGCGCAGATCAGTGAAGATTATGCAGGAAAAGAAATCCATCTGATCGCCATCTTGAAAGGAAGTGTTTTTTTTGCGTGTGAACTTGCAAAGAGAATCACGATTCCAGTAACAATTGATTTTATGTCAGTGTCTAGTTATGGAAATTCCAGAGAATCCTCAGGAATCGTTAAGATCGCAAAAGACTTAGATGAGCCAATCTTAGATAAAGAAGTATTAGTTGTAGAAGATATCATTGACTCAGGAAAGACTTTAAATCATTTAAAACCAATGCTTGAGAGCAGAAATCCTGCGTCACTTCATCTGTGTACATTGTTAAGCAAACCAGATCGTCGTGAAGTTGAAGTACCAGTCAGATATATTGGTTTTGAAGTACCAGATGAATTTGTTGTTGGATATGGACTAGATTATGCACAGAAATATCGTAACCTTCCTTACATTGGAGTAGCAGAGGAAGAGTAGAGAGGAGACTAAACGTTGAACCCGAAGAAAAGTAACAGTGGATTTTTAGTAGTCCTGCTGATCTTGGTGATCGGAGCATATTATTTTATCAGCGTGTTCCAGCCAGGTTCAGGTAATTACACCTATCAGCAGTTTATGAAGGATGTAAAGTCTGACAAAGTAACTGCGGTAACTATTAAACAGAATAAAGAAGTACCAACTGGGACGATCACAGCAGAGTTTGGAAAAGATGATTATAAGAGCTGTGAAGTTACAGATGTCAATCAGGCGATCAATGATATTAAGAAAGCTGACAGCTCTCTTGCCAATAAGATCAGTATTAAGGGAATCGATCACAGTGGGGATATGATCTCTAATCTGATCGGGGTAGTACTACCGATCGGAGTTGTCATATTTTCATGGTTATGATGATGCGCCAGAATGGTGGCGGTGGCGGCAAGATGATGGATTTTGGAAAAAGCCGTGCCAAACTTGCCAATCCAAATGGTAAGAAAGTAACATTTAACGATGTTGCAGGACTGACAGAAGAGAAAGAAGAATTAGAAGAAGTCGTGGAATTCTTAAAGAATCCAGGACGATTTATAAAGATCGGAGCCAGAATTCCAAAGGGCGTCCTTCTTGTAGGACCTCCAGGAACAGGTAAGACATTACTTGCAAAGGCAGTTGCAGGAGAAGCGAATGTACCATTTTTCAGCATTTCAGGATCTGATTTCGTGGAAATGTTCGTCGGTGTTGGTGCAGCTCGTGTACGTGACTTATTTGCAGAAGCTAAGAAACATTCTCCTTGTATCGTATTTATCGATGAGATCGATGCAGTTGCAAGACGAAGAGGCTCTGGACTTGGTGGTGGACATGATGAACGTGAACAGACATTAAACCAGATGTTAGTTGAGATGGACGGTTTTGGAGTGAATGAAGGAATCATCATGATTGCAGCTACAAACCGTGTGGATATCTTAGATCCAGCAATCTTACGACCAGGACGATTTGACCGCAAGGTTGGCGTTGGAAGACCAGATGTCAAAGGGCGAGAAGATATCTTAAAGATTCACTGTCGTCAGAAACCATTAGGAGATGATGTTGATCTTCATGAGATCGCAAGAACAACAGCAGGTTTTGTGGGAGCAGATCTTGAGAATCTGATGAATGAGGCAGCCATTCAGGCAGCAAGAGATGACAGAGCCTATATCATGAAAGAAGATATTGATAAATCATTTATCAAAGTAGGAATCGGAACAGAGAAGAAGAGTCGTGTGGTACCAGAAAGTGAAAGAAGGATCACTGCATATCATGAATCTGGACATGCAATCTTATTCCATCTGTTACCAGATGTAGGTCCGGTTTACACTGTATCTATTATTCCAACAGGAACAGGAGCAGCTGGATATACGATGCCGCTTCCTGAGAACGATAATGTCTTTATGACACGCGGAAAGATGATTCAGGATATCATGGTAAGTCTCGGAGGACGAATTGCCGAAGAATTGATCTTAGATGATATCACAACCGGTGCATCACAGGATATCAAACAGGTAACCCAGTATGCAAGAGCTATGGTAACGAAGTTTGGTATGTCAGATGAACTCGGACTGATCAATTATGACAGTGGTGAAGGAGACGAAGTCTTCTTAGGAAAAGAAATTGGACAGCAGCGTCCATATGGAGAAAACACACAGACTGTGATCGATCAGGAAGTGAAGAAGATTGTAAATAAATGCTACAAAGATGCGAAAGCAATGATTGAAGAACACATAGATGTCCTTCACAAATGTGCCGCATTATTATTAGAGAAAGAACGCATTAACCGCGCAGAATTCGAAGCATTATTTGAGCCTGAAACAGAAGTTGAAACACAGGCATAAAAAAATATAAAAAAAGTTAAAAAAACACTTGCAATTTACCTGACAATGCCGTATAATCTTTAATTGTCAGGTAAACACTTGGTGGGATTCCCGAGTGGCCAAAGGGGGCAGACTGTAAATCTGTTGGCACCGCCTTCGAAGGTTCGAATCCTTCTCCCACCACTAAGCCGCAGTGGCGGAACTGGCAGACGCGCAGGACTTAAAATCCTGTTCGAGTTAAATCGAGTACCGGTTCGATTCCGGTCTGCGGCATGAAAAAGGACTTCAAGTGATTGAAGTTCTTTTTATTTTTCAGTAATCGTGTTATCGCTTGCATCAGGAATAAAAGAACTGTATAAACAGAAATAATAAAAATAGAGAGCAGGATACGGAAATGAATTTGATTATTTCGTATTCTGCTCTCTATTTTATTTTTATTTCATAGGAAATTTCGATGAAATCCCCTATGAAATAAAAAGCCCTCCGGGCAGGATCGCACTGCGGCGGAAGGGAAATTTGTCGCTGAAGCGACCCGCCGCAGGCGGAGAATCCTGCAAAGCAGAATTCTTTCTTATATCGAAATTAAGGATTCAAAATATTCTTCACAACATCCTTATCGCTCAAGTAAACCATATGTGATCCTTTCAGCTGTACATAATAATTCTTTTGATCAGAATCCTTTTTACCGATATAAAGCACAACATTTTTTGTTTTCTTCGTATCCGTATCCTTATAAGTGATATCGATTGTGATTCGAGAATCCTTATCCAGTCCATATTTTACAAGATCTGTCTGACTCGCATAATAATTCTGGCAGTCTCCAAAAGTAAATACACCCAAACCGCCAGAGATTCCATCAAGATTTTTCTTCTTGCTAGTATAAGTCTTTGTCTTACCGTTCTGAGTGACCAAAACTTTTTTAAGATTTCCAGTACTTAACGTAGGGAAAGTATCTGTCTCGATCAGATTATCTAAAGAATAAGATAAACTAGATGTAATATCAGAAGATACGGTATAAATCTTTGATTTATCTCCATAAGTTACATAGTAATTTTCACCGGTTGCATTTCCAATATAATAAGTCATGGATTTTCCAGTTTTGTCTTTGACACTAACTGTATAAGTTGGCTTGTCAAGACCATAGTCGCTTAGAGCATCTGCATTTTTAAGTTCTCTGACAGTCTCAACTTTTTGAAATGTAGAAGCAAGACTTTCGAGAGAGGACTGGGTGATCGGATATTTTTTTTTTTGTATAATACCATTTGCAACTCTGTTTTATGAAAGAAAGAGTCGTTCCGTTGTTATTATAAGAGATGGAAGTTAAACTCTTTAAATCAGAGATCATTGTCTGATCAGAATCTTCTTTGGAAGATTGCTGTTTCTGGTATAAATTCACTCCCGTATACAGGACAATAAGTCCTGCAAATACGAGAAGTAAAATCTGTAATGTTTTTTTCTGTTTCATGAAAACCTCCTAACGGCGTCTGCGTCTAAACCATACAATGAATCCGCCAATGATCAGACCAACTGGAATTACAAAGACTACAAGGATACTGAATGGTCCAGGATGAGCAATCGTATTATAGCTGACTTCCAGACTCTTTGGAGAGATAGAAACATTATCGGCATTATTTAAACATGCGGTAACAGAGTTTGTAAATAATGTCAGGTTTTCTAAGGATGAGAAAGAACTTGTGATCTGCTCATCGATCAGCATATTACTTCCGTAAACAGTCAGGCGACTTTCTTTTGTAACTTTCTTTCCTTTGCTGTTTTTGACTTTGACAGATTCTGTGGAAGTTGCACCAAGGACATAAGTTCCCTGTGTTTGTTTCTTCTCAGTGACAGCATATCCGTTGCTGGATGTTGTCATAAATGCATCGGTAGAAATAGAATCTCTAACTGGAGTACTCTGTGTCATACCTTTCGAATTGATCATCATAACAGAGTTTGATGAAATTCCAGAAGCCATATCACCGCTTACAGAAAGATTTGGGATCAAGTAATAATAATTTCCTTGATATGAACGTTCTGTATCTGCAATATATCCGCTTTGAACAGTTAAACCGTAGTCTTTTAACAGACCATATAAGTTTTTCATACTCTTATTTGTCTGGGCAAGTAAAGTAACAACTTTTCCACCTTTCTTCAGGTAAGAAGATAATAGTTTTACTTCATCTTTTGTAAAATCGCTTGTAGCCCCATCGATGATCAGTAGATCACAATCATCAGGAATGGATGTTGCAGTCATTAAAAGCAGATCACTTGTGGAAATTCTTGATTTTGTAAGAAGACTTGTGACCTCGGAAGATAAGGATGATTCTCCATGGCCAGAAGTATAATAAGCTTTATATTTTTTGTCACTTGTTACATAATTTAAAGCACTTGTAAGCTGCCCATCACCATCAAATGATGAAGCGGAAGAGGAAGTACTGTAGTAAGAATTTGAGGAAACTAATATATCATCAAACGAAACAGTTGTTGTACGGTTGGTTTTCTTACAAGAGATGACGATATTGTTTTCTTCAGTTCCGTATTTTGTCAATGCAGAAGGATGGAGTATGGGATCAATCCATTTGACATGAAGCTTGCTTGATAAAGAAGCATATTTATTGATGAAAGTTTTGATCCTTTTATCAGTGCTGTCCTTTTCTGCAAGAACATAAAAAGTGACGTCATCATCAACTTTTTTAATGATCTTTTCACTTTTTGATGAGATTTCATAAATATTGGTACTACTGATATCAAACTGTCGCTTATTTTCAGGGATCAGATTGACGATCATATTAAAAATGATAACGATCGCGATCACGATGGATGTCATAGCAAGAGTATAAGATCCACGTTTCGAATCATTGCTTTGAAATAATTTTTTGATTTTATCCACGATAACTTCCTCCTAACTCCAACGTCTTTTTTCAAATGTCTGTACTGTTAAGAACACCAGAAGAATGATCAATGACAGATAAGTCAGAAGTCCTCCGAGATCAAAAATGTAATTCTGAGAAAAATTATAAAAAATATCAGTTAATACAAGGTGTCCTAATAAAGCAGAAAACAGACTTTCAAGCAATGTTTTCTTCACAAAATAAACAACGATACCAGCGATACATCCAATGCCAGTGACAATGCCAGCGATCATCTGATTTTTTGTGATATGGTAGATCAGAAGACCGATCAGAGCAAATATAATGATCCAGATGACCAGATTACTGATCGCACTGGAAGGAAAATACTGCAGCAGATTGTCCAACAGATAAAAAAAACAATGCTGCACAAGTAGTGATCGCTGCGATCACAGGACTTTCTGTCAAAGATGATAAAAACATTCCGATTGCAATAAATACACATCCAAGCAGGAAAAAGGCCAGAATGGATGAATAATCAACAAGAAAATGGGCAGTTCCTTGAAGTTTGATGATCAGTGGGAAAATACAGTAGATCACACATGGAATTGCAAATACAGTCACCATTGCAAGATATTTTCCTAATACGATCTCAACAAGTGAAACAGGAGAAGTTAATAATAACTGGTCAGTTTTATTCTTTCGGTCTTCTGCAAAAGATTTCATAGATAAAACAGGCACAAAAATCAATAACATGAAAATAACGCCCGCCAGAGAAAAAATGGATAACCACTATAAAGGTTATAAACCATAAAATATACACCTCAATGATCGTTAAGAATGCTGCAAATACGCATCCGATCATAGAGTTTGAGTAGCTTGAAAAATCGCGGAAAAGCCCATAAATAAAGGCTTTGCGGGGTGTCGAAAAGACCAAATGGAGTGCAAATGGAGTTTAAAAATTATTTTTTTCTCTTGTTTATATTCCAGATTCACCTGCAAATTTCGTGAAATCGGTTATTCTCATAAAATAAAATTAGAGTAAATATGAAGAACAGTTTGTTTTGATTGAAGTGATTTTCGTCAAGGCAGACTGTTTTTTTGTTGCCTGCATTTAGAAAACAGATACCACAGAAAGGTTCTTTACTTTCGATGAGCTTAAACTCCATGACACAGTAATCACACTGATGGAGAATTAAAAAACAAGAAAATTTGATAAATTTCGGAAAATGATGTCCGATTTTGCATCTGCCAGTACAGAGTATATGAAGAGATAAATATTCAAAACACAGGAGGTACTGATTATGCAGAATAAATTATTTTTAAAGGCAGCCGATATATGTGAACTTCTGGAAGTAAAACAGACATCGGCTTATGAAATCATCGGAAATCTGAACAAGGAACTGGAAGAACAGGGCTACCTGACGCTTAGAGGAAAAGTTCCGACAAAGTATTTTGTGAAGCGTTTCTACGGAGTAGAAGATACTTGTGAGATTCCACAGGAAGAGGGAAAGGAATGGTTTCATGCGTAAGAGAAAAATGTATTTATCAGTGGAAGACATTGCAGAACTCTTTGGATTATCAGTTTCGTTTGCTTACCGGGTAGTGGAAAGAATGAATGCCGATCTGGCAAGCAAGAACTATTATGTGATTCTCGGTCGGGTGCCAACCCATGTAGAGGACAAGATCTATGGTCTGGAACATGTTGAGCAGTATTTGAAGGAGGATAAAGCGGTATGAGTATGATGCAGGAAAAAATGTATATGGATGTGGATGATGTGTGTGCAATTCTTGGAGTTTCAAAAACTTATGCATATAGTCTGATGCGAGAATACAACAAAGAATTGAAGGCAAAAGGCTATATTGTAGTATCTGGAAAATCTCTACGAAATTCCTGGCAGAAAAGATTTATGGCATGAAAGTCGAGGATTAGCAATGGGGGTTTACAAAGAAGGAAAAAACTGGAAAGTACAGGTCTATTACAAAGACTGGCAGGGAAATCGGAAAAGAAAACAGAAAAGAGGATTCAGGACCAAGGGTGAAGCTAAGGAATGGGAAAGAGATTTCCTGCAACAGCAGAGCCAGGGTGTGGATATTGAATTTGGAAATTTTCTGGAGATTTATTACAAAGATATGGATGTCCGTCTCAGAGAAAACACTATGTACACGAAGCGATATATTATTGACCTGAAAATCAAGCCTTATTTTGAAAGAAGATTCTCAGTGAAATTACGGTGGCAGACGTCCGTGCATGGCAGAATGAGTTGCTGACGTATAAGGATAAGAATGGAAAAGGATATTCTCCTACTTATCTGAAAACAGTGAACTGCCAGCTGACTGCAATCTTCAATTATGCAATGCGGTATTATAACCTGCAGGATAATCCCTGCAGGAAGGCAGGAGCGATTGGCAAGAGTAAAGGAGAACCGAAGGACTTCTGGATGCAGGAAGAGTTCAATGCTTTTCTGGAAACAGTAAGTGATAAGCCGGAGACAAGAATGGCGTTTCTTTGTTGTACTGGACCGGAATGCGTATCGGTGAATTGCACTTACTTATAATGACATCAATCTTGAAGAGAAAACCATATCAATCAATAAATCTTATCAGAGAATGAAAGGAAAGGATATGATCACGCAGCCGAAAACTCCAAAGAGTATCCGTGTGATTACGATGCCGGATTTTCTTGCAGAGGAATTTAGGGAGTATTGCAGTCATTTGTATGGAATTATGAAAAAGGAAAGACTTTTTCGGTTTACCAAATCGCATATGGAACATTGTATGGCTACCGGAATCGAGCGGTCTGGTGTAAAGCGGATACGACTTCATGATCTCCGCCATTCCCATGCCAGTATGCTGGTTGATATGGGGGTGGCTCCATTGGAGATTGCAGAACGCCTTGGACATGAAAAGGTGGAAACCACGTTGAACACTTATTCACATCTGTATCCGTCTACACAGAGTAAATTAGCAGGTTTGCTAGATAAGAAACATGAGGAAGAGGAGGAATAAGCGATGGCTGGTGACAGACATGGAAAACACAACACAACGACCATTTCTTTTCGGGTGAATTCTTATGAAAAAGCAACAATTGAAGAACGAGTGAAAGTGAGCGGAATGAAAAAACAGGATTATATCGTCCGATCATGCATTTACAATCATGTATGTGTTGTTGGAAAGAAAGAAACAATTGAGATTATCCGGTCAGAAATGAAGGAAATGAGTTTGGTTTTGGAGGATGTGGCAAAAGATTTGAAGTCTGAAAAACCAGTTATTTCAGAACCGGTTCTTGATAGTATGACAGAACGGTATCTTGCATTTTTGGAAGCAGCATTATGGATGCTGAAAGGTTCAAGTTATTTATGGGAGGATAAAAAGGATGGAAGAGAAAGTAATGAAGGATTGTAAAGTGCTGGCATTGTGTTCACAAAAAGGCGGGGTTGGCAAGACAACAAGTTGCGTGAATCTGGCAGTCGGACTTGCAAAAGCAGGGAAGAAAGTGCTTGTGATTGACAATGATCCGCAGGGAAGTATGACAGCAAGTCTTGGGTATCATAACCAGATGAATTACCAATCACACTGGCTACTATTCTGACAAAGATTGTAGAAGATGAACTATTTGAAAATACACTGGGAATTTTACATCACCAGGAAGGAATTGATTTGATTCCGGCAAACATCGAACTCTCTGGAATGGAAGTTTCACTTGTAAATATTATGAGCAGGGAACTTGTCTTAAAACAATATATAGAAAGAATGAGAGAAGAATACGACTATATATTGATTGACTGTATGCCATCACTTGGAATGCTGACGATCAATGCACTTGCCAGTGTCGATGCAGTTATTATACCTGTCCAGGCGGCTTATCTTCCTGTAAAGGGTCTAGAACAGCTGATACGGACGATAGGAAAGGTGCGAAGACAGCTTAACAAACAACTGAAAATTGGAGGTATATTGATCACAATGGTGGATAACCGAACGAACTATGCAAGAGATATATCTGATCTGATTTTGATACATATGGAAACCAGATTAAGATTTTCCACAGAGTATTCCATTTTCAGTACGAGCAGCTGAAATCAGTGCGGAAGGAATCAGCATATTTGAGCATGATCCAAAAGGAAAGTAGCGGCTGCATATTGGCAGATGACACAGGAGGTGCTTTTGGATGAAAGGTAGAAGTGCATCGAAGATAAAACTGACATCTTATGATGAATTACTTGGAGGAGGAGAAGAAACGAACGATATCCAGCAGGTTTCACTTGAGCATTTACATTCTTTCGAGAACCATCCATTTCAAGTAAATGATGATGAGGCAATGGCGGAACTGGTGGAAAGTGTGAAAGAAGAGGGAATTCTTACAGCATTACTGGTACGACCGCTGGGTGATGGTGAATATGAAATCATCGCCGGTCACAGAAGGAGACATGCGGCACAACTTGCTGGTCTTAAAGAGGTTCCGGTTATTATCAGAAATATGGATCAAGATACAGCTGTCCGTGCGATGGTAGACAGCAATCTGCAGAGACCTAATATACTCCCAAGTGAAAAGGCATTTGCTTACCGTATGAAGATGGAAGCAATGAATCATCAGGGAACATCAGGCGGTATCAGTGCGAAAGACATTGGAAAGAACGCAAATGACAGTGCAAGGCAGGTGTATCGCTATATCCGGCTTACTTATCTGATGAATGACCTATTAAACGCAGTAGATCGTGATGTGATCGGATTGCAGGTAGGTGTAGAGCTTTCCTACCTTACGGTTCCAGAACAGGAGATGGTGGAGGAAGTGCATGAGGTACCGGAAAATATCCAAGTCTGGAACAGGCAAAAAAAATAAGGCAACATCGAGAAGAAAAAACGCTGACAAAAGAGATTGTGCGGCTCCTGGTTATAGGAGAGCGTAAAAAGAACAGTAACATTAAAACAGGATGAAATTAAGAAGTATTTTCCTCAGAGTATGATGAACAGAAGATACGGACTGTTATATGTCAGCTTTGGAGGAATGGAGCAATCAGAATCATTGATAAGTAATGTTGCAGAGAGAAAGGAACATTCCATTATTTCGGAATGAGAATAGGCAGCATTCCATTATTTTTCAAAGAGGGAATGGAATGCGGAAGCAAGCTACCAGTTGTTATCATGTATGTCCATCAAGAACCTGTGGTTTGATGACAGAGGGAATATTTTAAAATCTCTCCTGCAGAAACTAGAAAGGTTATGAGCTGGATCAGATTGGATTGATTGAGAAGAGGCGAATCGGACTTGGAAAACAAATGTTATTTACGTGAAAAATTTCAGCCTGACAGAATATCCAGATGAGCCAGCAATCTTTGATTCGGAAGAAACACCGGAAAATGTAGCAGAGAGAAATACAGAGACAGAAATAGAAGAATATGCAAAAAAAGAGCCGGAAAAGCCCGTAAATACACAGAAGTTTGAAAAACAAACTTCAGGAAGTTTGAAAAATAAACTTCAAGAAGTTTCAAAAACAAACTTCAAGGAGTTTGAAAAACAAACTTCAAGAAGTTTAGAAAACAAACTTCAAGAAGTTTCAAAAACAAACTGTAATAATACTGAATATAATTATACTGAATTTAGTGAGAATGAATCTTATCAATATCTATCTGAACAAGAGAAAGGGAGAGATAGGATACAGGAGAGAAATGAGTATCGACAGTTAATTCATGATAATATCGAATATGAGATCCTTTGTCAGAGCTATGGAACTGGACGAGTAGAAGAGCTGGTAGAGCTGATGCTGGATGCAATATGTTCGACAAAGACATATCAACAGATCAATGGGGAAGCTGTGCCTACACAAGTGGTCAAGAGCCGTTTGCTCAAAGTCGGGTATGAACACATCCAGTATGTGTTTTTCAGTCTTGACAGGAGTACAAGCAAAGTGAAGAATATCCGGCAGTATATGCTGACGGTATTGTATAACGCTCCTGCAACAATCAATCAGTTTTATGATGCTGAAGTTCGACATGTACTGGGGAAGGATATTCCAGACAGGTAAGAACTTTGTGCCCACTGGGCACGAAGTTTAAAAGAGATAGTCATATCTGGCAGATATGCTAAAATATTGTGTCCACTGGGCACAAAGTAGGAGGAAGAATTATGTTGAGATTTATGATAAAACTGCCATTTCGAATTATTGCAGCTCCTGTTTGGCTGGTACTTGCAGCGGTGAATATTGTGCTGGTGTTCCTGGTTGGGTTATCTGCTGGATTCTGCTATCTGATAGCCGGAATCTCTGTTGTGACAGAAGTTTTGAGTATTGGGTTTGGAATCAGTACGGACTGGACAATGAAATCAGCGATTATTACGACAGTAGTGTTTGTTCTACTCCCACATATCGGTATGGGGATAGTTGCAGTAATTGAAGTTGTGAAATGTGGATTACAGGAATTTATTTTTGGATGATTGTGGAAAATATAGTGGCGCTATATGGAAAGGCAGAAATAAACAATGGAAGAATTATATAAAGTGATGGATGATTTGCTTGAGGTGGAATTTCAGATGAAAGCAGGGATGGATATTCTGAAAGAACTGGAAGAGTTTTATATGCTGGAAAAGAAACCGAAAAATCGGATGCTAGAAAAGTAGCTGTGCTGATGAAAGGATATCTGCAGTCGATGAAGTCAAATATTCGAGAAATCATTCGTTATATTGATGACACGACACTTGAAAAATCAAATGATAAAAAGAAAGATAAACAGGAATCTGCGAGCACCATATCCGAGGAAGTGCAGGAATTTGTGAATCTGACGATTACAGAGCATATGGGAAAGCATATTCAGAATGGAAGTTAAAGCAGGATAAAGAGCCAGTAAGTGAGATTGATAAGAAATACCAGAAATTACTGGAAACGTTATCCCAAGAACAGGAAGAAGTGATTACGGAATACTGTAATGCAATTTTTAGCAGTGGAGCAGAAACAGAAGAATTTTTCTATCGATGGGATTAAAGATGGACTGAATCTGAAAATACGGTAAAATCTGTATTAGAAATGATATCATGAAATCGGAAGTTGGAGGATACACGCATGAAAATTGTAATCATTAATGGAAGTGCCAGAAAACACGCTGACAGCAATCAATGCATTTATAAAAGGAGCATCAGAAAGAATGAAATTGAAATCATTGAACCTGACAAACTCAACATTGCACCATGCAAGGGATGTGGTGTCTGTCAATGCTCTAAGGGATGCGTCGATAAGGATGATACAAATCCTACAATTGATAAAATTGCTGCCGCAGATATGATTCTTTTTGCTACACCAGTTTATTGGTGGGGAATGTCAGCACAATTGAAACTTATCATTGATAAGTGCTACTGCCGTGGATTGCAGTTAAAAAATAAAAAAGTTGGCACGATTGTTGTAGGCGGTTCTCCCGTAGACAGTATCCAGTATGAGCTGATTGATAAGCAGTTTGACTGTATGGCAAAATATCTTTCATGGGATATGCTTTTCAAAAAATCATATTACGCAACAGCCAGAGATGAACTTGAAAAAAACAAGGATTCCATGAACGAACTTGAGGGGATCGGAAAAAATTTATAAAGCACGTTCCAAATTCCTGTTTGCATATTTCATCAAACGGTACATATTAAAATTAACACAAAGGGAGATGTTAGAATGAAAGCTCATGAATATTGGTCTGTCGGACATTGATAACGATGCTAGGAACTTTTTATAGCGGATATAAAGGTTCAAAATCAAGCCATAAATATTTTGCGGCAAGTTCTTTGCTTTGTATGATTATGGCTATTTACACAGGTCATAAGATGATATCTAAAACAAGAAAACAAAGAAAGAACCAATATCATTAGGAAATGAAGAATAATACAATCAACCTTGTGCCCAGTGGGCATGAAGTTGGCATAGTCACTATGGTGTCAGGAGAAATCCTGGCATCTTTTTATATCTTTTACACTTCAAAATAATTTCAAAAATTTCTAAAATCATGTCCGATTTTGTCGCTCCCAATACAGAGTATATGGAAGGCAAATTGAAAATCCTCTGATTTCCAAAAATCACAAACGTAAAAGAGGTTCAGACAGTTCTTCCGATTGCACCTTGACAATTGAAGGAGCTGATACATCTTGAGGAACATGCTTACCGGAGATAATCCGGCTCGTGCAGGCGAAGACTCCTACGGGAAGAGCGAAGCAATAATGATACCACCGAAGGGTACAGGACCTCTGCTGAAACAGAGACTGTGACTGTATTTTTACAGCCGGGTTATCTGGAATGATAACGATCAGATGTATATGTACAGACAAAGCCCAAATGTGAATACTTAGATTTTCTTATTTATATTACAGGAGAAATCCTGTAGCAAGTGGGGAATGGTTCGAATCCATTCCTCATTTTTTCGTGCAGAAAATGCACAGATTATTATCCTGTTTGAAATACCAGGGAAGGGTGTTGCAGGAAGAAAGGGAGGACAAAAAGAATGAATACGATTGTTTTAATGGGTAGACTTGCCAGAGATCCAGAAACTAAGCTGACATCTACGCAAAAGGGACAAACCAAAGTATCTAGGTTTCCACTGGTAGTAAAAAGAAATCGCACAAGCAAAGCATTTGTAGTGATGATCACAGCTTATGGAAATAATGCAGAATTTGTGGAGAAATATCTTGAAAAAGGAATTAAGATTGCTCTTTCCGGAGAGTTGGTAATCTCAGATCAAAGATGAACAGACTGGAACTGCATCCTATTATACCGAAGTCATTATGGATAATGTAGAGTTTGCAGAAGCCAAAACAAAAAAAGAAGAATCTGACGGATTTCAACCAGCAGAGAAGAGGAAGATTCCATTCGATATACCAGAAGAACTTGAACAAGAAATGCCATTTCGATAGGAGGACAAGATTTATGAGAAAATACTTTTTAGAATTATTTGCAATAGGATTGGTTGATTCAGAAGGAAGAATCAATACAGAACATATGACAAGTGATGCGCTTATGACTGCCATGAAAACAATGGAAGAGCTGACGCAAATGAAAATGGATCGTTTGGTTTTGGAAACAACAATGGAGATGATCTTATGTATGTTTGAGTCATGTGACACAGAGGAATTTACAGAAATATTAGGCAAGCTGCTTGGCGGAAAGCAGACTTCTAAAGTGACAGCTCATTTGGAAGCACTGGAGGAATTGTTGACAGAAGAGGAATATAGTAGTTTCCTTGCAGAATATCTTGGTTATTTAACCGTGAATGTAGCAGAGTTTATTAGGAGCACAATCATTGAAAATGGTTTGATGTTACTTGCCGGTTCAGGAGGAGAAGAGGATGGAGAAGGATGGAGAAGACGGATTATAAAATCACAGAGTTTCACAATTCGGAGTTTGGTTCCATCCGTATGATTGAAGATGGAGGCAGACTTTTATTTTCTGGAATTGATGTAGCATTTGCTTTGGGATATGCAAAACCAAGAAATGCGATAAATGTTCATTAGGGGGCCCTGAAACGGGGCGTCCTTACATCAGGTGGGGTACAGCCAATGATTTTTATTCCAGAGGGAGATGTATATCGGCTGATTACAAAAAGTCGTTTAAAGTCAGCACAGAATTTTGAGAAGTGGGTATTTGATGAGGTACTTCCGGCTATTAGGAAAACAGGCGGATATTTAGAGACCGATCTTTTAGACAGGGTAAAAGATAACCCGGAACTTCTTTTGGAATTTGCCGAGAGACTTTTGGCAGAAAACAATCGAAATCGAGAATTGCAAAATCGTGTAAAGGATATGCAGCCAAAAGCAGATTATTATGATCATTTCATGATTACAGGAGAATGCACCAATATTCGAACGACGGCAAAGAGATTGAATTTCCAGAAAGAAAATTTGTGAAACTTCTTTTAAATAGAGGATTTCTATATAGGAGTCCATCCGGCACGCTGTTACCCTATGCGGTGGAGAAGAACAATGATCTGTTTATTGTAAAAGACTATTTTAACAATGGACATCTTGGTTCACAGACATTGGTTACACCAAAGGGAAAAATTTTTAAAGCGTTGTGTGCGGAGGAAGAGTAAAGAATGAAGGAGGTGGTTGCCATGATTACAGATCTGGACAGCAGTTAAATCGCTGAAAGGAGGGAAAATCATGCAGGAAGAGGTAACTCAGAAAACGGTCACGTTCTGCATTCGGACTACCAAAGTAACAGCAGATTTATTGAAAAAGGTTCTTGCTGCTTATCTGCGTCATCAGAAGCAGAAATCGGTAGAGAAGAAAGCGAAGAAGAATCAGCCGAAACAGGGAAAGGTCACGGTAAAAGAGCTGGCAAAACAAAATGCCGGGATGGTCAATATCGAGATCACAAATAAGAATATCAAGTCCTTTGAACGTTATGCCAGAAAATACGGATCAATTATGCTTTGAAAAAAGATAAGAGTAAAGATCCACCGATGTATCTGGTGTTTTTTAAAGGACGTGATCAGGATGCCCTCAATGCTGCTTTCCGTGAGTTTTCCCAGAAACAGATTCAAAAAGCGAATAAGCCTTCTATTCACAAGCGTCTTGCAACTTAGAGCAATGATGCCAAAGAAATCGAAGGACAAAGTAAAGAACCGGCATCAGGAGCAGAGCCGATGAAAAGCAAATCGGTAAAAATCTGATGCAAAATGGAAGAATAAGATCAGGGTCAGGCTGTCCGCCCGGATAAAAACTGGTTCTTACCAATATCCCATATATCTTAACTGCTTTTATACAAATCGGGCATCATTTCTTTACAGAAACAGTCTGGGAGAAGATATTGGGAACAAGCTATTATATGCGATGGAACATGCAGACAGGATTCTTACTGGATTGCAGCCAAGTTTTAACTGGCGTGATATGCTGACAGGAATTGTAGCAGCTGTCATTCTGAAATTACTGGTATGGCAGAAACAGTCAGATGCAAAGAAACTCCGGAAAGGAATCGAGTATGGTTCAGCCAGATGGGGAAACGCTGAGGATATTAAACCTTATATGTCGGAAGATCCCTGGATGAATATTCCATTAACAGCAACAGAAGCATTGACTATGGAAAGTAGACCTAAACAGCCAAAGTATGCAAGAAATAAAAATATAGTGGTCATTGGCGGCAGTGGTTCCGGAAAAACTCGATTTTTCGTTAAGCCGTCAGTCATGCAGATGAACTGTTCCATGGTCATTACAGATCCGAAAGGCACTCTGATCGAGGAGTGCGGGAAGATGTTAGCAAAGGGACCACCTAAGAAAGATAAGAATGGAAATATTATGAAAGATAAATCAGGAAAAGTGGTACACGAACCATATGTGATTAAGGTTCTGAATACTATCAACTTTTCCAAATCGCTTCATTACAATCCATTTGCTTATATACGGTCTGAAAAAGATATCCTGAAGCTGGTTACAACAATTATTGTTAATACCAAAGGCGAAGGGGAAAAAGCTTCCGAAGATTTTTGGGTGAAAGCAGAGAAGCTGTTGTACACGGCATTGATTGCCTTTCATCTGGTATGAAGGAGATGAAGAGGAAAAGAATCTGAATACCCTTCTGGATCTTTTGAATGAAAGCGAAACCCGTGAAGAGGATGAAACTTACCAGAATCCAGTGGATATGATGTTCCAGGAACTGGAAGAAAGAGATCCGCAGCACTTTGCGGTCAGACAGTATAAAAAATACAAAATGGCGGCTGGCAAAACAGCCAAAAGTATTCTTATTTCCTGTGGTGCACGGCTGGCACCATTTGATATAGCAGAACTTCGTGAGATCATGTCTTATGATGAAATGGAACTGGATAAGATCGGGGACAGGAAGACAGCCTTGTTTTTGATTATGTCCGATACAGATACAACATTTAACTTTGTGATTGCCATGTTACAGTCACAGCTTTTCAATCTGCTTTGTCACAAAGCAGATGATGAATATGGTGGAAGACTGCCAGTTCATGTGCGTGTCATTGCTGATGAGTTTGCCAATATTGGACAAATTCCTCAGTTTGACAAGCTGATTGCAACCATCCGAAGCAGGGAAATCTCTGCTTCTATTATTTTGCAGTCACAGAGTCAGCTAAAGGCAATGTATAAGGATAGTGCAGATACTATTCTGGGTAACTGTGATACCACACTATTTCTTGGAGGAAAAGAGAAAACTACCTTAAAGGAAATGAGCGAGCTTCTGGGTAAGGAAACCATTGACCTGTATAACACTTCGGAAACGAGGAGCAATCAGAAGTCCTTTGGATTGAATTACCAGAAAACAGGCAAACAGCTGATGACAGAAGATGAGATTGCAGTCATGGATGGTGGAAAATGTATCCTGCAGATCCGTGGGGCCAGACCATTTTTCTCGGACAAATATGATATCACGAAACACAAAAACTATCGGCTTCTTGCAGATGAAAACGAGAAGAACCGGTACAAAGTAGAGAAAGAGTTAAATCCGCAGTACACCGAAATCTGAAGAAGAGGTGGAAGTAATTCATGTAGAACTGTCGGAGTAACCTTGGGAATGAACAGAAAATAATGAGGAAAGGAATAACTGACATTAGGTGCACCGGCTTTTTAGTCGGTGTATTTTCGTTCCCGTAAACACCTGAAAGAAGTCAGTTTTGGTGAATGTATATGGCATTTTTTAGCAGTGCAATTACAACTTTAAAAACTCTTGTAGTCGCAATCGGCGCAGGTCTTGGCGTGTGGGGTGTCGTAAACCTTCTGGAAGGATATGGAAACGACAATCCCGGTGCTAAGAGCCAGGGCATCAAGCAGTTCATGGCTAATTAAAGGGAACAAAAAGAAAGGAAAAGCCAATCCAGACGGTATCAGCGGCAGGCTACAAGAATAAATTGTGATTTCACAAGATTGGTGCTATAATAAGAGAAAAGTGCCTGCCGGGGCAGCCGCTCCGGTGGTATGGATAGAAAGGCAGGAAAACAATATGCACATCAGCTATAAACCACTCTGGCACACACTGTTAGAGCGTGATATGAAAAGAGGATTTAAGGCTTGCTGCTGGGTATGACAACAAATATGATTGCCAACATGAGCAAAGAGGGAAGCACATCAGCATGGATACATTAGCCCGTATCTGCGAAACGATGAATTGAGATTACCGATGTGATTGAGTTAGTACCAGACGAGCCTGCTTCCACAGGAGGTAAGGAACATGAGCGAATTGAAACCAAGAATAAAAGAAGGAATTGATTATATCCTTGTTGGAGATTACTACATCGGACTTGAAGTTGCCGGAGGAACACCGCCCCATCGGAAAGTACGGACGGATGCACCAGGAATATTTAAAGAGAAGTCTGCCCAGCCAGATTACACACATTGACCCTGACCGGGGAATTGTGGACATATCTTACAGACCTGAACGAACAGGCACAAAACGGTTAGACACCATCATGGAGCAGATGAAAGCTGCCGAGGGCGTGACCGAGGAATGAAGCGTACCCGTCAAATGGAATGGGTGCAGCGTTGCAATAACATTCACAACCGGGCAGAAGAAATTGTTTTACATGAGATGATTTATTCATAACGGTATGGTAGAATGATTATTACAAATTAGAAGTTGTAAAGGAGACTTTGTATGGGTAGAAAAGAAATAACAACAAAGAAGATTTAATGAAAGTAATAGAATTATTCGAAAATACTGGAATTACATACTGGTTGGATGGCGGATGGGGTGTAGATATTTTAGCTGGTAAACAAACAAGAATTCATAGAGATATAGATATAAATTTTGATGCTCAACATACGGAAAAATTGTTAAATGTGCTTTTGAATCTGGGCTATAAAATTGATACAGACTGGAAACCGGTTAGAATAGAGTTATATAGTGATGAACTTGGTTACTTAGACATTCACCCGTTCGTTTTAAATGAGGACGGAACTTCAAAACAAAGCTGATTTAGAGGGTGGCTGGTATGAGTTTGAAAAGATTACTTTGGTAGTGCTTTTTGAAGGAAAAACAATTCCTTGTATATCCTTAAAAGGGCCAAAGAGTTTTCCACTCAGGTTATGAATTAAGAGATAAAGATAAGCATGATATTTCAATTCTTGAAAGTTTATCAAAATAACATTGCTGTAATTTCTAAGATAAATTCCACTTTATCGCTTTGAAATTTTAACTGAATAAATATAACACCAACCGCTGCTACATGGAAGCAAACACAACCATGCAACAGCGGTTTTCTTCCGTTTTTCCTTTGACTGATAGGAGTTCCTGTTTTCTTTGATTTTTGTAGAATCCGAATGAGCCAGCGAAATTCTTCGTCTGACAGATTTTATAGTTGATGCCGAGCTGCTTGCAGTAAAGGACAACCAGCTTTTCATCCCGACTGCCCTTGAAATTTTCAACCGCTTCCAAATTTTCTTTCAATTCATCGGCAACGGTGGTCTGGGGCACTCTCGCTGTCCTTTTGTGGGCTTCCCGAATATCCCGGATAATGAGATTGAGGTCATCAAGAATGTGGCTGAAATATTCATCATCGCTGATATGGGCGGCTTGCAGCACTTTCAAATGCAGGTCGTCTTCGCCGGGGCGATACCGTTCAATGATTTCATGCCGGACGAGTATCGACAAAGGGCGTTGAGGTTTTGAATCTGCATGGTGGCAATCCATCTACATAAATCTCAATGTCCGCAAGAAACTTGATAAAGTCCTTGGTGGCAAGCTCACAGAGCAGACGGTTGTTAATCCGACCGCTTTTCAGAGTGCCACCATCTCATCGTTCAAATGAAGCCCTGTTAATGGTGTGTTGATCTGTTCCCGGTTCTCTGTCCGGCACAGCAGATAATCAACGGAAACCCATAGAAGTCTGCCAGCGTGATAAGGTTGCCATGATTGATTTCCTTATAATCCTCTTTTTCATAACTGCCAAGAGCTGATTTGGAAATGCCCGTCAGCTCTGATAATTCTTCCAGATTTAAGCCTTTGTCCTTGCGGGTTCAAAGGCGTTTCCGTATGCTTGTCGCTCCTTTCATGGGCGCACGCTCCTTTCCGGCGGTTTCATTACTGCCGCTTAACTGGATTATATCATACTTTCCGCAATCGTGGAAATTTCTGATTTTTACCCTTAATTCCTACTTTGTGGACATACGGCACAGGGCACAAAAATGTTCTATGATACAGGTAGTTCATCGATGGATTATTCCAATCGAATGACCAGCCTTGTGGGATATCTTCCCCGGCGATGTAGCGCCATGACTTTTAGCAGGGATATGGAGGACCCTGACCAGAACAGAGCGTACCAAAGGGAGCGATACGCCGCTAATGAGATTCAGGAGGAGGCGACACCGGGAGAACTGGCGAACTGATACCGAAATGATACCGAAACAACAATCTGATAGGGGATAGTCTACCCTATCGCTGATACTTCGGGGAGATTTTAGGCGGCTCTATGGCTGTAATTTTGCCGAAAATCGCCCCGAAACCATACACTAAAACGGGAGGAAGTGCAATATGCCGAGAATGAGCAAAAAGAGGAAGCATAGGCTTTCACCTTAATGACCGGGGCGTGTCACTTGAATTATGCCGGAAATGCCAGCATGGGTGCAAGCAGAGCTTCGGGCGGTTGTGGTTGACTGCCCCGTTATTTATCAAAACGAGCAAAGAAAGGAGGAACACACCAGATGAATTTTGAATTTATGACGATAGACACACTCTTGCCGCCCTGTATGCCCTTTCCCAGAGCGTTGACAGGATTTCCAGTCAGCAGCACCGCAAAGGTCATGTACTGCCGGATGCTGGACGCTATACTATCCAAAGGGCAGGAGGACGAGAACGGAATCCTGTTTGTCTGCTTCCTGTCACAGCCATTGCCGCAGTCCTCCCCAGGTCCATGACGGTCAAGCGTTCTCTGAATGAACTGGAAACCGCCGGACTTATCATGCGGGTGCGTCAGGGCGTGGGAGAACCGAATAGAATTTATGTGCTGATACCGGGAAAGGAGGACGCTGCCTTGCCTGATACCTCAAAGCTGGAAAAACTCAACCGGGAACTGGAAAAGCGAAAAGAAACTGCGGAAAGCCATCAATGATGAAAGGCATTGCAGCACCAGTTGAAGCAGCTTACCCGAAAGGAACGGACGCACCGGCTCTGCACTCGTGGCGGTATGCTGGAAAGTTTTCTGCAAGAGCCGGAACGCCTGACAGATGATGATGTCATGCTGTTGTTGAAACTCATTTTTCACAGGCAGGACACGCAGGAACTATTGAAAAAGCTGCTGGAACGGGAGAAGCCGGAAACCCTTAGTTTACTAAGGGCGCAATTATCACCACCAGAGGTTGGTGCATTGCGTTCTCGAAGCTCCTCGCCGGAGGGCTGTGATTTTCCGCAGTCATGGTCTGCTCCAAATCATACAGGGGACGCTACGCTTCCCCTGCGCTACTTCACCAGCTACCCTTTTGTGGACTTGCATCTGGGGACTGCGTTGCAAGCTGTTCCCAGCCGACAAGTTGAAGTTATAAGTGGATTTTTGCGAAGCTGTATGATACTATTATTTTATAACTTTGAAAATTCGTGGATTATAACAAATTAGAAGGAGGTTATTTTATATGTTTAAAAAGCTTTTGGGTTCCTTATAGGGATAGTGCAAATTACCCAACTCTTGCAAAAACTATGGAAGCAATTTCAAAGTATTGTGAAGAAATGAAAGCGTCTTATACATTTTATTAACGATGACGAAGTGGGAGATAAATGGAAAAGATATAGAAATATATAGGGCTGAAAGGAACATGGTAGGTAGAAATTACGGCATGAATGTAAAGAAAATAAATCCAGTTTGTTATTTCTACTACCACATCGGGTCAACTTGTCCCGAACTTCATTAACTAAATACCCGCCGTTTACATTAGCGGCACACCGAGCAGGAAATCTGAAAAGGGTCTCCCCTGTTTTGCCCAAAATGAGGTGGTAAAACGCCCACCCATCCACCAATTACCGAAAGGAGGGGATTACGAAATGCCCTGTCCGCAACGAAATCGATTGTTCAGCAGCCAGCGGCAGTCTGCGGTTCGCCGCCGCTTTACCAGAGTGGCGAAGCTGTTCTACAGGAATACGACCCAGCAAGTGCGGAAGCACTACCCAGAAAAGTGGTATCGTCCAATGAAATCCTGCTCCTGGCAAATGCCCCCAGAATAAGCAGACCGCAATACCGGAACGCCAGCGCGGTGGAGAAGCAATGGAACTCTCAGCTTGCG
>SCPN01001486.1_pt1 | contig 94605 bp, 96 predicted proteins | sample 6106831 | NCBI WGS metagenome assembly SCPN01 (sample SAMN10720447, study PRJNA508395) | human gut metagenome | isolation source: Participant 1, 0 month
AAATTTAGGCATCATCGAACGACGAATACGTAACGTCATACTACAATCCATGTCATACGACTGATTGAGAATTTCTGGTTCCTCCTCTTTCACAATGCGCATCACGTCATTCATGAAAGGATATTCAAACATTACCGTCACGTCTTCATCTACTGTCTTTTCTATAATTGTAGCGGCAGCAATAGCTTCAGCAGCGGCAGCCTTGTAAGCCACGATCAATCCGCTTGTCCCTAACTTGATTCCTCCAAAATAACGAACTACTACAATCAGGATATCCGTCAGTTCATTTGAATTTATCTGTCCGAGAATGGGTTTTCCCGCTGTTCCGGAAGGTTCTCCATTGTCATTGGCACGGAAATCCTTTCGTGCAGCTCCCAACATATAGGCATAACATACGTGTCGTGCGTCATAATACTTTTTCTGATACGTTTCAAGATGTATTTTTATCTCATCGAGAGTACGCACAGGAAGGGCTATAGCAATGAACTTGCTTCGTTTTTCCGTATAAATACCTTCGGAAGGTTCAATGATGGTTTTATAAGTATCTTCAGCAGTCATGCTGCAAAGATACGGCTTTAATAAGAAAAGTCAATCTATCGTTTGGAAATATTAATGTTCCACTTACCAATGAGATGTAGCTGGGAATATAAAAATCTTTGTTGGCAGATTTTCATCTACAAGATAGTGACGCTATCCAATAAAAATAGTGACGGTATACCACAAGGATACCGTCACCATCCCGGGCATATACCGTCACTATTTTTTTTATCTTAATCGGGTGTTACATTTATTGATATAGCTTACATCAGCAACGTCTTTTTTGCATCATCCGATAGAATTTCCTAATCCAATTTATGAATTACCAACCCCGAACGAAGTTTAGGTTCAAACCAAGTTGTCTTCGGTGGCATGATATTACCTGTATCTGCAATATCCATCAATTGTTTCATAGATACAGGATAAAGAGCCAGAGCCACTTTCATTTCACCGCTATCCACACGCTTCTTGAGTTCTCCCAATCCACGGATGCCGCCCACAAAATCAATACGCTTGTCCGAACGCAAATCCTTTATACCCAAAATTTCATCCAAAATCAGGTTGGAAGAAATGGTAACATCAAGCACACCAATAGGGTCGTTATCATTGTATGTACCTGTCTTGGCTGTCAGACTGTACCATTTACCACCCAGATAGAGTGAGAAGTTATGTAAGCCGGATGGTTTATAGATATCCGCACCCTTCTCTTCTACTATAAAGTTTTTATCAAGTGCAGCCAGGAATTGCTCGGGAGTCAAACCATTGAGATCTTTCACTACACGATTATAGTCGATGATGGTTAGCTGGTTTGCAGGGAAGCAAACAGCCATGAAGTAATTATATTCTTCATCACCCCGATGATTCGGATTTTGCTTTGCTTTCTCTGCTCCCACTAGTGCAGCAGCGGCAGAACGGTGATGTCCGTCGGCAATATAAAGAGCCGGCATCTTAGCAAATTCGGCAGTAATAGCAGCAATATCCTCATCTTGATCGACAATCCAGAAAGTATGTCCAAAACCATCCCCGGAGCGATGAAGTCATAAACAGGCTTGTTTGCCGTATACTTCTTTGATAATAACATCCAACTTCTCATTATCCGGATAAGCAAAGAAAACAGGCTCAATGTTAGCGTTGTTCACACGGACATGCTTCATACGGTCTTCTTCCTTGTCACGACGGGTAAGCTCATGTTTTTTGATAATCCCATTCATATAATCGGGAACGTATGCACCAACTACCAATCCGTATTGCGTTTTCCCGTTCATCGTTTGGGCATAGATATAATAATTTTCCTTATTATCCTGCACCAACCAACCTTTGTCCTGAAACAGTTGGAAATTCTCGGCAGCTTTAGCATACACTTGTTCGTCGTGTTCGTCCGTACCGACAGGGAAATCTATTTCCGGTTTAATAATATGATAAAGAGACTTTTCGTTACCTTCCGCTTCTGCGCGGGCTTCTTCTGAATTCAATACATCATAAGGACGTGAAGCGACCTGTTCTACGAGGTCTTGCGGAGGACGAATGCCCTTGAAAGGTTTAATTATTGCCATGATATTAGTATTTTATATGTAAAAAATTAAAGCCACAGACTTATTGAAAATCTGTGGCTCAAATATACTACTTATTTCTAAAAGAATCTTATTTGTTTACTCTAAATTTCTCGCAACCATCTTTCAGGAAGCCTACAATTTGTTGAGCGGCAGCAATACCGGCATTGATATTTGCTTCAGCAGTTTGAGCACCCATCTTCTTTGGAGTTGAGAAATAACGTCCGGCAAATTTCTCTGCAAATTCTGCGTTAGCAACAGGCATAATATCTGTGATATATTTGAAGTCTGCACGCTCTTCCATCAATTTAATCAGTTCTGCTTCGTTGATAACTTCCTTACGGGCAGTGTTTACCAACATAGCACCTTTCGGCATATCTTTCAGCAGAGCATAATTGATAGAATTTTTCGTTTCGGCAGTTGCCGGTATATGAAGAGATACCACCTGACAAGTCTTATACAGTTCTTCTGCCGAATCAAGTGCTTTCACACCATCTTTTTCGATTACTTCTTTCGGGCAGAATGCGTCGTAAGCATACACTTCCATTCCGAAACCTTTGGCAACACGGGCTACATTACGACCTACGTTTCCATAAGCATGAATACCCAGTTTTTTGCCCATCAATTCTGTACCGGAAGTTCCGTTATAGAAATTACGGACAGCATATACCATCATACCCAAAGCAAGTTCGGCAACAGCATTAGAGTTTTGTCCCGGAGTGTTCATCACACATACGTTGTGAGCAGTGGCAGCAGCCAGGTCAACGTTGTCATATCCTGCACCGGCACGTACTACGATTTTCAATTCTTTGGCAGCATCAAGCACCTCTGCATCAATAATATCACTACGGATAATGATAGCATTAGCATCTTTCACTGCATCCAGCAATTGAGCCTTATCTGTATATTTCTCAAGTAAAGCAAGCTCGAATCCAGCTGCTTCTATTTCTTTACGGATACCGTCTACTGCAACTTTAGCAAACGGTTTTTCTGTAGCTACAAGTACTTTCATAATTTAATTCTATTTATAAAGACTCACCACAGATTACGCAGATTTTCACAGATTATAGAATTTAGGAATCTGTGCTAATTCGTGTAATCTGTGGTGAAAATAATATATTAATGAAGTTTTTCAAATTCCTGCATGCAGTCAATCAAAGCTTGTACGCTTTCTTTCGGTAAAGCATTGTAGCAAGATGCACGAAAACCACCCACAGAACGATGTCCTTTGATACCTACCATACCTCTTTCAGTGGCAAACTTCAAGAAGTCAGCTTCAAGGTCTTTGTATTCGGGAGCCATCACGAAACAGATGTTCATGCGTGAACGGTCTTCTTTGGCAGCAGTACCCACGAACATTTTGTTGCGGTCGATTTCAGCATACAACATATCCGCTTTTTCAATGGCACGACGTTCCATTTCTTTCACACCACCTTGTGCTTTGATCCAACGAAGGTTCAGCAATGCAGCATAGATGGGCACACCGGAGGAGTATTGAACATAGAACCATTATCAATGTGTCTGATAATTCAGCATTGACGGAATGTAACGAGAAACCTTACCTACAGCATCATTCTTAACAATAACGAATGTAACACCTGCAGGAGCCAGATTCTTTTGTGCACCACCATAAATACAGATATATTTAGAAACGTCAATCGGACGTGAGAAAATATCAGAAGACATATCGGCAACCATCGGAACCGGAGAATCGAGGTCTTTCTTCAATTCTGTACCGTAAATCGTGTTGTTAGTAGTGATGTGGAAATAATCTGCGTCTGTCGGGATTGTGTAATCTTTTGGGATATAAGTATATGTAGCTTCAGCAGAGGAAGCAACTTCTACAACTTCACCAAACCCTTTAGCTTCTTTCATTGCTTTCTTAGCCCACACACCAGTGTTCAGGTAAGCAGCTTTTTTTTCCAGGAAGTTATAAGGAACCATGCAGAACTCCATACTAGCACCTCCACCCAGGAACAGTACCGAATAGCCTTCGGGGATATTGAGTAATTCCTTGAATAATGCCTCTGCTTCGTCAACCACAGGTTGGAAGTCTTTGGCACGGTGGCTGATTTCCATCAAAGAGAGACCAGAGCCGTTGAAATCTAAAATAGCCTTCGCTGTATCCTCTATCACCTCACGCGGAAGAATGGAAGGTCCTGCATTGAAATTATGCTTTTTCATTTGAAGTTTGTTTTTGGTTTAACAATTTCGTTACTTTTGTCTTTTGACCTTGCGAATTTACGAATTTATTCCCATCGCACAAATCTTTCCTTATAAAAATACTGTTTTAAAGCAGATTTTCCTTTCTTTTTATTGGTTTATACAGGATATATACACCATATTGTTATCTATAGATGTCAAGTATGGGATAAAAGTCGAGATTGAAATAGAACCGGAGATATTGATGATAAAACAAAAGATTAATGCAATAAAAATGAATATTTATAAACTACAACAGTGAATTCAGCTTAGATTAACAGGGAAATGAAGTGAAAAGTAAAACATCTTTGGAAATAATGTAATCATCCCTATGCTCAATGACTAGTGAACATAGGGACGATTGTAAATAATAAAAGAGGACTTTAAGAGTTCTATATTACAAAAAAAGAGTTTTACTTCGCTTCCTCAATAATAGTCTTCATTCCTTTTATTTTCTCTCCTTGAATCAGATTCAGGAGTTGCTTCACCTTAGCCCGGCGAACGGCAACGAAAGCATAATGTTCTTTGACATCAATCGCTCCGACATCTTCGCGAGTCAGATTTCCTTTTTTATATAAGAATCCGGCAATATCGATCCGACTAAGTTTCTCCTTCTTTCCTTTACCTATATATATAGTAGCCCAGAGCGATTTCGGAGGCCGGGGAGGGTTTTCAGGCAACGCCACTGTTTCCATTTCTTCCGGGATATAAGAAGGAAGTTTCTCTTCGGCATGAAGAATCAGATAAGACGTTCCGGTCGCATCCCAACGCGCTGTACGTCCGTTGCGGTGCGTAAAGGCTTCTTCATTGACCGGCAAATGATAATGGATGATATGTCCGACTTCCGGAATATCCAGTCCACGGGCTGCCAGATCGGTAGAAATCAATACATGACAACTGCCATTACGGAACTTGTAAAGCGCACGTTCACGGTCCGGCTGTTCCATACCACCATGAAAACGTTCTGCGAGTAGTTTTTTATCCGCCAATAACTGATGTACACGGTCCACCGCATCCCGATGATTACAAAACACGATGCTCGAACTGCTCCCCAATGTACAAAGCAGGTTATATAAAGTATCAATCTTATCTTTGGAAGGTGAAAGCACCTTCATCAATTTCAAGCGCGACTCTTGTTCTTCAGAATCGTCCGAAAGGAAGTTCAACTTAACTGTGCGGTTCAATCCTGTAAATTCGGGAATCTCTGCCGCATCAGTAGCTGAAAGCAACATACGTTTTTTTATTCCCGGAAGCTGGGTGATAATCTCTGCCATTTCATCGTGGAAACCAAACTCCAACGATTTGTCGAACTCGTCGATAATTAAAGTTTCAATGGTTTCGGGATTGAAATTTCCTTTAGACAGATGGTCGGTGATACGTCCCGGAGTACCAATGATGATAGCAGGATGATTACTCAATATACTTTTCTTTTCTTCGGCGATAGGATGCCCACCGTAACAACAGCAGGTTTTCCAGGAAGTCCCCATTGCTTTGAATACAGAATCTATCTGTAAGGCCAGCTCACGCGAAGGAACGAGAATCAAAACCTGCACGCTGTCATCGTTCGGTTTTAGAGTAAGGAGTAAAGGTAACAGATAGGCCAGCGTCTTGCCCGATCCTGTCGGTGACAACAGTATAACGTCTTTTCTTCCGGTAGCTTGTTCAAGTGATGCTTCCTGCATCGGATTCAGTTCCTCAATCTTCAAATTGCGGAGAGCCGACTGTATAATTTCATTTTTCTCTAACATGGGAGGCAAAGATACAAAAAGGAAAGAGTACGGAGATAAAAAAACAATCAAACTTTAGCCATGCCGGTCAATATATAATAACCTTTCAGATTATTCTCTTTCATGTAAATGGTTACTTCTGCCCTACAAGCGGTAACCAAGGCATATCCCGTTAAACTTGAACTCATAGCTTTGACAAATGAATACTCTGTATCATTGTGAATAAAAGATATACGATGATATTCCATAACCTATTGTACTTTAATAATTCTATTGTGTAGCCAAATATACGAATATAATAGATAAGTACGGATAAAAAAGGAGAACTATCTTTAAAATAGACATAAAATAGATACAAACCATAACGGAAAGACATTATGAGATAATAGTAAAAAAAAGCGGGAAATCGAAGAAGCATTACTGCTTTTCAGATTTCCCGCTCTGTGTTTATGTAACCTTTCCGGTCATTGTTCCGACCGGTTTGTTCTCTTCTGCGAATTATCCTCCGAAGTTGTCGAACATCAGGTTCTGTGCCGGAACGCCAAGATCGTCGAGCATCTTCTCAACAGCTTTCGACATCGGACCAGGACCACACATATAGTATTCAATATCTTCAGGAGCTTCGTGATTCTTCAGGTAAGTTTCGTAAATTACGTTGTGAACGAATCCCGGAGTGTACTTCACGCCTGCAGCATCAGCAGCAGGGTCCGGACGGTCGAGAGCCAAATGGAAAGTGAAATTCGGGAAGTCCTTTTCGATTTGCAAGAAATCTTCCAGATAGAACACTTCGTTCAGCGCACGGGCACCGTAGAAGTAAGACATCTTACGGTCAGTAGTATGCAATGTCTTGGTCAAGTGCATGATTTGCGCACGCAACGGAGCCATACCGGCACCACCACCAATCCACATCATTTCCTTCTTAGAATCGAAGATTGGGTGGAAGTCTCCGTAAGGACCGCTCATTATTACCTTGTCACCCGGTTTCAGAGTAAAGATATAAGAAGAAGCGATACCCGGCATTACGTCCATAAATCCAGGACCTTGTTCTTTCGGTTTGAACGGCGGAGTAGCGATACGTACTGTCAACATGATACGGTCACCTTCGGCAGGATAGTTGGCCATAGAGTAAGCACGGATTGTTTCCTCGTCGTTCTTACACTTCAGACCCAGCAAACCAAATTTCTCCCATGCAGGAAGATATTCATCACCAATCAAGCTCTTATCAATGTCCTTGTCATAGTCCATTGAGAATTTAGGAATCTTAATCTGTGCGTAAGAACCCGGGATAAAGTCCATGTGTTCGCCTTTAGGCAGAGCAACGATGAACTCTTTGATAAATGTAGCCACGTTCTTGTTGGAGATTACTTCGCACTCCCACTCTTTCACGCCAAGTACAGATTCGTCAATCTTGATTGACATATCGCCTTTCACTTTCACCTGACAGCCCAGACGCCAGTGGTCTTGCTGCTGTTTGCGACTGAAGTGAGGAACCTCAGAAGGTAGGATTTCGCCGCCTCCTTCAGTATTGGCATTTGCACTGTCCGCAAGATCCCTTACCACCACAAGCAGATGACAGGAATATCCCATTTACAGACAGCGTATTCAACAAAGTAGAACCGGAAGCCACTTCCAATTCCTTTTCGCCGTTGATTGTCAGTTTTACGTTTCCTGATGGTACCAGGAAATTCTTGGCAACCAACAAGATTACAACAAGCAACAGAATAACCACAAGGAATACCCCAATGCTCGCTAATATTAAATTCATATCCATTGTCTTATTCCTTTCTTTTTAGATGTTCAAACCAGAGAAACACATAAATGCGATTGCCATCAGACCTACTGTGATAAATGTAATACCCAAGCCCTTCAATGGAGCAGGTACGTCAGAGTAAGCCATTTTCTCGCGGATAGCAGCCAGACCTACGATAGCCAGCAACCAACCGATACCAGAGCCTAATGCATAAGAGAGGGCATCCCAAATATCACCAATGTATTTCGGATCACTCGGACCCAGATTGATACGTTGTTGCATAAACAGAGAGGCACCCATGATCGCACAGTTAACAGCAATCAACGGCAGGAAGATACCCAGCGAAGCGTACAGTGACGGAGTGAAGCGTTCTACCACCATCTCCACCAATTGCACGATACCGGCAATTACGGCAATGAAAAGAATAAAACTCAAGAAGCTAAGGTCGACACCTTCAATGATAGCATTGGCAGCCAGCACCTTAGTTTGCAACAGGTAGTTGACCGGAAGCGTCACCAGCAACACGAAAGTCACGGCGATACCCAGTCCTACGGCAGTCTTCACATTCTTCGAAACAGCCAAGTATGAACACATACCCAAGAAGAATGCGAATATCATGTTGTCCACAAAGATAGAGCGGACGAATAAACTTAATAAATGTTCCATAATTTTGATTTATGATTTATGATTTATAATTTATGATTCAGCAGACTTATCATGCGACTATGACTATAAAGCTAGACATAAATCATAATTCAGAAATCAGAAATAATTAATTACTTTGTTCTTGCAATTCTTTATGACGTGCACGTTGATACCAGATAATGCATGCTACGATAATCAATGCCATCGGCGGCATCAACATCAAGCCGTTGTTTACGTATCCGATATTTTGAATCGGTTCATAATTCAGGATATTGAAACCAAGCAATGTTCCCGAGCCAAACAGTTCGCGGAAGAAAGCAACGATAATCAGAATCTTGGCATAGCCTAAACCATTACCTACACCATCCAAGAAAGACTCCCAAGGACCGTTCTGCATGGCAAATGCTTCCAGACGTCCCATCAAGATACAGTTGGTGATAATCAAACCTACATAAACAGAGAGCTGTACGCTTACGTCGTAAGCAAACGCTTTCAGGATTTCACTTACGATAGTTACCAAAGCAGCTACCACAACCAACTGAACGATGATGCGGATGCGGTTAGGAATCGTCTTACGCAACAGTGAAATAACAACGTTGGCAAATGCAGTAATCACCGTTACTGAAAGTCCCATCACGATGGCAGGCTCCAGCTTTGCAGTAACAGCAAGTGCAGAACAGATACCGAGCACCTGTACGGTTACCGGATTATCAATTCCCAGCGGAGCAGAGAATACTTCTTTATTTTTCTTTGAAAACAGTTGTCCCATATTCTATCTTTCTCCTCCTTATTATTTAGTTAAAAAACTCAAGTAACTATTCAGGCAAGACTTCAACATGGCATCTACACCTACTGAAGTGATTGTACCACCGGAGATACCATCCACTTGGTAATCAGGTTTCTCTACCTTGCCATTTTTTACGACTCCCAAAGTGATAGCTCCATTTTCCAAAGTCTTCTTACCTACAAATTCATTTTGGAAATGGTCGGTTGCAATTTCAGCACCCAGCCCCGGAGTTTCACTAGCGTGTGAGAAGTAAGTACCGTAAACGGTATCTTTATCTTCGTTCAGTGCAACATATCCCCAGATAGCGCCCCAAAGACCGGCACCGTAAACAGGAACTACATATTTAGTCTGACCGTCCACTTCGCATACAAACACGTGCAGACGTTGTTGTTCTTTTGCTTCTTTCTCGTAGTTGGTAGCAAATTCGCCCGTATTTTCGGTCAGCGTACCGTCTACGTTCATCAGCATATCCCCTTTCACATATTTCTGATATTCAGCATCCGCATCTTCCACATTCTTAATGTTCAATGCAGCGAGGATTTGTTTCTTAGTGTCCAACTGCACATTCTTGTCTTGTGTAGATTTCAGTGAAGAACTAACGAATGCCAGCAGGAATGCTACGATAATAACCATTACCGAAGCATAAATGATAGTATAACTATTACTATTCGTATTCATTTTCTTTCGGTATTTATTGGTTAGACTTGATAGTGCGTTTCTCGCGACGGCTGATATTGCTTTGTACTACACAGTAGTCAATCAGCGGAGCGAAGATGTTCATCAGCAGGATGGCAAGCATCATACCTTCCGGATAACCCGGATTCAGTACGCGGATAACGATAGCCATCACACCGATCAGGAATCCAAAGATATATTTACCTCTTTCTGTACGTGCGGAAGTCACAGGGTCAGTAGCCATAAATACAGCACCGAAGCAGAAACCGCCGAGAACGAGGTGTTCGTACCAAGGCATTTGAGCCATTGTGTTGTTTTCCATGCCGATTGAGTTGAATACCCATGCCATGAATGCGCCACCTACGAATACGGAAATCATTGTCTTCCAGCTTGCAACACCTGTCCAAAGCAGGATAACGGCACCAATCAGGATAGCGATTACGCTGGTTTCACCAATAGAACCCGGAATCAGACCTGTAATCATATCCATGTTGAACGCAGGAACACTACCTGTTGTAGCAGCCTGTCCCAGTGGAGTGGCAACGGTGAGTCCGTCTACGCTTTGTCCTAAACCGAAGATGCTGTCTCCTGACACCCAAACAGCATCACCGGACATCTTGGTCGGGTATGCGAAGAACAGGAATGCACGAGTAATCAACGCAACGTTGAATACGTTCATACCTGTACCACCGAATACTTCTTTTGCGAAGATAACAGAGAATGCAGTAGCTACGGCAAGAATCCACAGCGGACAGTCTACCGGAACGATCATCGGGATCAGGATACCGGAAACAAGGAATCCTTCCTGGATTTCTTCTTTCTTCCATTGAGCTACGACGAACTCAATGCCAAGACCTACTACGTATGATACGATTATTTTAGGCAGTACTGCCAGGAATCCGTAGATAAACATTTCGATGAAGCTGCCAGTAGCACCTGTATGAGTGAAATGCTGGTAACCTACGTTGTACATACCGAACAGCAAAGCCGGTATTAACGAAATAACCACAATCGACATGATGCGCTTGCTATCGATTGCGTCATGTATGTGCGTTCCCGTTTTCGCAGTCTTGCTAGGCACGAACAGGAATGTTTCGAAGCCGTCAAACACCGACTGGAATGCGTGGAATTTGCCGCCCTCCTCAAAGTTCGGCTTTATCTTATCGAGATAATTTCTTAACGCTTTCATTTATTTAATTGAAAATTGAAAGTTGAGAGTTGAAAATTGGCTGTACTGGGTTTATGCTGTATCCACAGAGAGCCGTTTCGCAAGATTTCAACTATCGCTTATTTTAATTTTTATTATTTAATCTCTTATTCGATTACGCCATTTCTGAACGGAGCATATCGAGTCCGGCACGAACGATGCGTTGCAGTTCCATCTTTGAAGAGCAGACGAATTCGCAAAGGGCGAAGTCTTCGGGAGCTACTTCGTAGATGCCGAGTGCTTCCATACGGTCGATGTCACCGGCGATAATTGCTTTAATCAGATATTCGGGCAGAATGTCCATTGGGAATACCTTATCGTATTCACCCGACATAATCATGTGACGTTCGCCACCTTTGATACGGGCATCCAACGTATATTCCTTCTTACCCATCAACCAGCTGAAATAAGAACGATTGGCACTGAACTGGTTGAAACGCGGCATGATCCATCCAAGCATTTCGTGAATGTCGTCACCTTCGGGGATAACAGTCAATTGGCTATGGAATGCGCCCAAGAATCCGTTCGGAGATACTTGCTTTCCTGTCAGCACGTTACCGCTGATGTAGCGTAAATCTTTGTCTTTTGTTACATTGTCGGCAAACACGTTGGTGAGCAATGCACCTACCTGTAGTTTGCAGTATGCAGGTTTCAACACTTCGGAACCTGTCACAGCTACTGTACGGGTGAAATCTACATGGCCTGTATTGAAGAGGCGACCGATGAAGATTACGGCTTGCGGATCAATAGTCCATACCGTTTCGCCCTTGGATACGGGGTCGAGGTGGTTGATCTGAACGCCTACATTACCTGCAGGGTTCGGTCCGTCGAATGCGGTGATTGTAACGTTCTTAGCCTGTGTCAGTGCAGCAGCGTTCTGTTTCACACTGATGTTCAGGTAGGTTTTTGCCAGTTTGGCAAGAGCATCAAGCCCTGTCTGGAAGTTTGCTTCTTCGCCTTTGAGGGCGAACTCGAAATCCGGAGCCAATGGATTGGTATCGAATGCGGAGATGAAGATTCCTTTCGGGGTTACCGTCGGATCTGCAATGATGTCATAAGGACGCTGTTTGATAAACGCGAAAAGTCCGGCTTCTAACAGAGCGGATTTCACAGCTTCAGCATCCATCGAAGCAACATTCTTTTTCCCAAAATCTTCATAGTCCTGCTCTGCAGCAGCTTCTACTACGATGTTCAATACCTTACGACGAGCACCACGTTCTACACTCGTCACCACGCCGCTCACCGGCGAAACAAATTTCACTTCAGGATGATACTTGTCGATAAACAAGGGTCCACCAGCCATTACATATTCCTGCTCTTTCACAACTACCTTAGGCGTCACCCATGAAAGTCATCGGTACAAGTGCGTAGAACCCTTCTTTTACTGTTGCGTACGTTTCAGCAGCTTTTCCTTTCAGGTTTATGTCAAGGCCTTTACGTAACTTTATTACATTTGCCATGCTATATAAAATAATGGTTTCATAAATTTGCCGCAAAAGTAATAAATAAGATTGGGATTCGGGAGGAAAAAAGAAAGGAATTACGGATATATTTCCGTAATTCCTTTCGTGTTCGTACACGTAAATCATCTTTCTCGTAATCATCTTTCTTTTGTCTTGAAACAAAAGAAAGAAGCAAAGAAAAATAGGCTGACTTTTTTCCTCCTCTCGCTTCCTTCACTTCGCAAAGGGCAGAACTCGCTACGCTCAAACAGTCTGCCCTTCTTAACGCTATTGTTATTAGGGCTCCGACGGAGAAAGTAAGTTTGGAGAAAGCCGCCGGCTGGTTCGCTGTATGATGTTCGTGAGGGGTATTAGGAAGGAACTCTCTGTATCTTTCTATTTTTCTATCTCTACTATCTCTATTATCTCGTATTCTATATCTCTATTATATATTATTCAGCTTTGCTATATTTAGTCGTATAACGTCTACGGCTTTTATATAACAAAGCATTTTTATTAGTAGCATTTGTAATATGTAAAGTTCTTTAGATAATGTGCTTTTTATGCTGAAAGTTCTTCATGCTGCAAAACCTCTTATTTAGCGAAGTTTTGTATGCTATGAATCCTTCCACACTGCAGAACTAAAACCTTTTATTTAGCAAAGTTTTCCATGCTATCCGTCCTTTAAAACAATGCAATCCTCCGTATACCAAAGGCCGCCACGCCGCACGGGTTCCCCGGCCTCGTTTTTCCGGCGTCAAGCGCAGGTGTTTCCTTCGGCGTTAAGAAGGGCAGACTGTTTGAGCGTAGCGAGTTTCTGCCCTTTAGCCGGAGGAAGCACCGGAGTAGCCGGAAAAACGCAGCCTTGATTCTTTCTTTTTGGTTCTTTTTCTTTCGTATCAAGACGAAAGAAAAAGAACTATTCAGCAAACATAGGATCCCAAGCAGGAAGTCGGATAGGCTTCTGTTTCAACACCTCGAGAGCTTTTTTCGATGCATATTTCGTTTCTACTACTAGGCGGAACATATATTCGTTAAACCAATCATCTGTCATAATGAGATAACCCTGATAACCGGCGGCGGGTCCCCAACTATTTTCAACCATCCATTTCGTCGGTTTTCCATTTTTGTCAAGATCGACAGCCATAAGAGTCATGGCGTGACTGGAGCCACTAGCAAAACTTTGGATACGTTGCTTCTTGTTCATGCCAAAAGAAGTACCCATAAGAGATTCGTAGTCGTAGTTTTTGACATCCAGCAGACCACGGTCAGAGTTTAGAAACTTACCTACATCGCAAGAAAAATACATCATCGTGCTATCCTTGAGAGAAGAAATAGCCATTTCTTTGATATCCTCGATGGGAAGATTGACATAAGTCCAGTTTTTGCCGTCGTAACGGTGGCGGTCGTAATCTATCTCATAACACTTATAATATTCACGACTCGGATCGTTCATTAACATGACATAATTATCAATCAGTTTTTCGTCACCATACTTTTTCAGGAAAGAAAGCGGAGTGTAAGTTTCGGTAGACACAGGCTCACCCTTAGCGTTATATTCAGTCCAGGTAAATTCAGTAGGAGGAACACCGAGATTCAACACTAACATGCGGTAGATGGTGCTCAACATCTCTGTTTTTGTTTTCTCAAGGGCAGCAGGCTTGACACCTTGCGCGGCAAGATCACGGAGTTGAAGCCCCTGTTCACGAAGTTTCAGGGCGATCAGACCTGCCATACGGGAGGTATTTTCACTACTGTTGGTTTCCGGCATCACATCTTTGGGAACAAGCCCGTATTTACTGACAATATCGGCTACACCGGTGAATGTTCCACCGTCACTCAAAGGATTACGGAAGAGCCATTCCACCATTTTATCATCCATCGGCTTACTGCTGGTGTCGATAATACCTTGTAGAAAGAGGTTGGCTTTCTCCAGTTGGTCGAAGAAGAAAGGATAAGTTTGCGAGAATTCGAAGGAACCGAGGTTATGCTTGGCGATCGCTTTGGCACGCATCACATTCAAACCTGTAAAAAGCCAGCAACGACCAGAAGATTTTTGGTCGGTGATACCTTTAGAAGACACTTTGATAGAAAAATGCGTATCCATGCCTTTCAGATTATCCTGGTTGAGAGCCAGTTTACGGATGTCGTTGTTGCCGATGGCGTTGCGGATAGCCTTGTCGGTGGGAGTGTTTGCATAACTCTGCTTGATTTGTTGCATCATGGAGTCGCTGATGCCACCTTTCAGTTCTTGCGCTTGTGTAGAATAATAATAGTTCGTTAAAAATTCAACATATCGGCTAAGCGGCTTCTGCCACTATGCCAAAGAGTTCTTTGATAAGTTTAGTATTAAAAGTTCTGTTCGGTTTCAGACCGGACTTTCTAAAAATTCTTTTGAGCATATAAATATTACTCAGATAGGCCTTTAGCAGTCCGATGGAAAGCGACGGATAGTATCGTTGCCGGATGACCTTTGCGATGTTTACCGAGGCCAGTGAAGCATTGAAAGCGAAGTCGAGTTTCCTCAAGTCTCTTGCCTGACAATCATTGAGTCCGGTAAACTGCTTGGAATCCCGAAAGCAAAACTCAATCTGGAATCGTGTACGGTAGTATTCGATGATGTCTTTGGCCGACATGTCAAGGTCGGTGGAGAAATAGATTTTATGTCCTCCTGATTTCGGATAATGAACCACGACTTTGATGTTGCGTTTCATTGCTTTTGAATAGGCCTTGACTGAGTAAGCCTTTCCTCCTTCAATGTCGAGAATCTCGCAACGCTGAAGGTCGAGTTTCAAAAATCAATCTTCTCACCTTTGATACGCGGTCTTCCCCGTTTGCCTGTGCGGACACCGTCATGTGAATACCACAAGGCGGCATCATCACGCAGGCGGCTGATGACATGGAATCCCAGCAGACAGGCTTCATTGACAAACTTTGCCTTTGAGAACCATGCATCTGCAACGACATAACGTGTTACGCCAAGCAACTTATCCTTGTATTTGCGGAGCACGTCAAGATACCAGTCCACAAGGTTGTAATCTTCGCCTTGCTTTTCCAGATACGCCTTGTCCGGTGTCTGTTCCGCACGTAGCATCATACAGTCCCGACTATCAATGTCAATAATGCCGATACCGAGAATTTCCAATCCCCATTTCATTGCAGAAGCGCATCCCGACCAGAACTTGCCGATATAAGGAGTCTTCTTTCCCGACTTTGAAATGTAGCTTGCGTCTATGGCAATGGCTTTTCTAACACTTTCACCAAACCGCTGCCGCATAAGGAAGAGATTGAACTGCATCCAGTCAAACTCACGTTCAAACAACTGCCTGAAGCGTTGTTCCGAGCTATCTGAGTAACGCCCCATTTGGGTGAAATTAATCTTTCTTGGTAGTGCCATATACAAAATCATGAGTTGGATGAATGCTATTTTAAAACTTTTGCGTAACTTCGCAGAACAACTTTGCAAAGCATCGGTTACGACTTCCTCATATTGGTCAAGTACTGTTTTATTCATTGCTTTAATGTGTGGTAGGATACCATTAAAGGTAATGAAAATCAGCTACTTGGCCTATTTTATTGTGCTAAATTTTATCAATTAACTAATTTATTTTCAACGGATTAATTACAAACTTAACGAAGTATTAGAATAAGAAAAAGCACATAAAACAAAATTGATAAAATCTGTTTATTCATTTGATATAAATAATTAATTAATAGGCTGACGGATCATAATATGCTAACAAATATTGTTTTGGTGTATGGGGGTAAATCATGCAGTTTTATTTATCAGCATATCGAGAAACATCTTATTCCGCAAAAATACGATTCTTTTTTAGATTTATTATCTAAGAACATCAAAACTAATCGGAATAAAATAGTTTTCTTTGCAGTCGAATTCCTCAGAGAGAAATATGAAGAAATATATAATAGGAATATTGATGATGCTTCCATCCATCAATATGATGTCAGCTACGGCTGATAGTACGGCAGTAAAAAGCGATGAACTGCAAATGTCTACAACTTCTATCAGTGATACTACTCCTACAGAAATTGAAGGCACCCCATCAGACACCATTCCTGCCCTTTCCAAGCGCGAGTTGCGTCGCCAGCGCGTGGCAAATCGGAATTTGCACTATAACATATTAGGTGGTCCCAGTTATACGCCGGACTTCGGTTTGTTAGTAGGCGGTAGCGCACTGATGACGTTTCGGATGAATCCGAGTGATACCACTCAACGGCGTTCAGTAGTGCCAATGGCCATCGCCTTGATGTTCAAGGGCGGCTTGAATCTGATGACGAAACCACAGCTCTTCTTTAAAGGCGACCGTTTCCGTATCTTCGGAACCTTCTCTTATAAAAATACAATCGAGAATTTTTATGGCATCGGATATTCCACCAATAAAGATTACGAACGTGGAGAAGATACCAGTGAATACCGTTATAGCGGCATTCAAGTAAACCCCTGGTTCTTGTTCCGTTTGGGAGAAAGTAATTTCTTTGCAGGCCCTCAAGTCGATTTGAACTATGACAAGATAACTAAACCGGCTGCCGGGATGGTTAATGAGCCCTCGTACATTGCGGCAGGAGGTACGGAGCACGGATACAAAAATTTCAGTTCGGGACTCGGCTTCCTGTTGACGTATGACACACGCGATATTCCCGCCAATGCTTATAGCGGAACTTACCTTGACTTCCGGGGAATGATGTACAATAAAACGTTCGGCAGTGATAATAACTTTTACCGTTTGGAAATCGATTACCGCCAATACAAAACAGTAGGACGCCGCAAAGTGATAGCCTGGACAGTGCAAAGCAAAAACGCATTCGGAGATGTACCCCTAACAAAATATGTACTTAGTGGGACCCCCTTCGATCTTCGCGGTTACTACATGGGACAGTTTCGCGACAAGTCCTCGCATGTCATGATGGCCGAATACCGCCAGATGATAAATACGGACAAAAGCACTTGGGTAAAAAAGATGTTAAGTCATATAGGATATGTAGCCTGGGGAGGATGCGGATTCATGGGACCCACTCCGGGCAAGATAGAAGGTGTGCTTCCTAACCTCGGATTGGGATTACGTATCGAAGTGCAACCCCGTATGAATGTACGCCTTGATTTCGGCAGAGACATGGTGAACAAGCAGAATTTGTTCTACTTCAACATGACAGAAGCCTTTTGACGCCATTTACGCGACAAATTGTGCACAATTTACAAGAAAGATTGTAAAATAGATAATAAAAGACTGCACATAAATGAAATTAATCCTTATATTTGCGCAAGCTATAACACAGCAAGAGCAAATAATAGGATTTTTTTATGAAGCAATTTATATATTTTTTTTCGGGGTTATTACTTCTGTTCATCTCTACCACCCGTGTAGTTGCACAAGAAGTGTCTGACTATTCTCAACTAAGTGAAGAAGATTATAGTAAAATAGTTCTCCCCCCACTATCAGTTTTATTCGAAAATGCCAAGAACAGCCCCATTTATGAGATGGCGGACGTAAAGGCGAGAATTGAGCGCAAATTACTCCAAAAAGAGAAATGGTCATTTCTAGGTTTCTTCAGTTTACGGGGGAGCTATCAATACGGAATGTTCGGTAATGAGTCCACCTATACGGACGTGGCAGTCGCCCCATATCTTACCTACTCCACTCAAGCGCAAAATGGTTACACAGTAGGTGCAGGTCTAAGTATTCCATTGAACGATTTATTCGACCTCAAAGGACGTGTCAGTCGGCAAAGACTCACACTGCGGAGTGCGGAACTAGAACGAGAAATGAAGTATGACGAAATCAAAAAAAGTATTATTGAAATGTACACAATGGCAATTTCGCAGATGAAAGTTCTTCAAATGAGGAGTGAAAGTTTGGTGCTAGCTAATGTGCAATACGAAATTTCTGAAAAGAACTTTGCCAATGGTACTATTGAGTCTACCGATTTATCTACAGATAAGGAAAGGCAATCTCAAGCCCGTGAGGCATATGAGAATAGCAAGTTCGAATTAACAAAGAGTTTAATGATACTCGAAGTTATTTCACGCACTCCCATCATACGAAAATAAAAGATTAAGATATGAACTATATCATTTCTATCATACGAGCCCTATTTCGTCATCGCTGGCTGATATTGCTAGGAACCACTTTCTTCACATTGCTGGTTATTTACTACACACGACATATGCAAGGAGGATATGATGTAAAAGCCACATTATACACAGGGGTAGCTTCAGGTTATAATCTAGAAAGTGACAAACGCACAGACTGGGCAACAGTACAAAACTCAATGGACAATTTGATCAGCATCATGCAGGCCGAAAGTACGTTGAAGAGAGTATGTCTACGATTATTTGCACGAATTCTTATTCAGGGTAACCCGGATAAAGAAAATAACGGTATTACCGCTTCCAGCTATAACTATACCTACAATCACTTGAAAAATAGTCCGAATGGAGCTGAAATTCTAAAACTAATCGACAAGTCGAGTGAAGATAAGACAGTAGCTAATCTGGAAAAATATATGCGTCCACATAGAGATAACTATATCTATGGATTATTTTACTACAATCACCCTTTTTATAGCTATAATGCCCTGAAAAACATCAAAGTACAGCGTCGATTGACCAGTGATTTGTTGGATATCAGCTATTCATCCGGTGATCCAGGCATCGTCTACAATACAGTGAGTATCTTAATGGACGAATTTGTAGAAGAATATCGTCGCATTCGTTATGGAGAGACGGACAAAGTAATCAAATACTTTGAAGAAGAGTTGAAGCGCATCGGAAAGAAACTAAACTTAGAAGAAGAAGACCTAACAAAGTATAATGTAGAAAAACGCATTATCAACTACATTGACGAGACCAAAGAAATAGCCGCCATCAGTAAAGAATACGAGCTGAGAGAGCAAGACGCACTTTTTGCTTTTAATAGTAGCAAATCCATGCTTGAAGAACTAGAAAAGCATATGGACAGTAATGCAAAACAGGTGCTCAAGAACATGGAATTTGTAGACAAACTGAGAGAAGCTTCCAGCATTACCGGCAGAATATCGGAGGCTGAAGCGATGACTGTTTCCTCAAAAACAGACGATCAGACCTTGATAAATGAAAAGAAACGGCTCTCTGAAATCAAACAAGAATTAAATGACTTAACATCCTCCTATATCGGCCATAAATATACCAAAGAGGGCGCTTCGAGAACCAATATCATCGACCAATGGCTGGAACAAACGCTACTATACGAGAAAGCCAAAGCTGAATTACAGATTGTACAGAATGCACGCAGTGAATTGAATGACCGATATGTTTTTTTCGCACCGGTAGGTACTACCATCAAGCAAAAAGAGCGCATGATAAATTTCACCGAACGCAACTACCTCACTGTACTTCAAAGTTATAATGAAGCCTTACTGAGAAAGAAAAATCTAGAAATGACTTCTGCCACTTTGAAAGTACTCAACGAGCCGACTTATCCGATTTCGTCCAACTCAACCAATCGGAAACAGATTGTTATAGCTGCCTGTGCAGTCAGTTTTCTCATCATAGTCGCTTTGTTGTTACTAGTCGAAATGCTTGACAGAACTTTACGAGATGCCAGCCGTACCAGGCGAGTCACCGGGTTTAAGGTAATAGGCGCTATTCCCAATACAAGCCCCTCTCGCTATGGAGGTCTGACCAAGACTTATGTTCAGCTTTCCGTAAAAGAATTGAGCAATTCGCTACTTCGCTTCCTGACTAAGCGCAAGTCTCCCGGCGTATTCATCATCAACCTTTTCAGCACCAGTGACAATTCCGGAGAAGAAGAATTGGGAAATTTAATCTGTGGATATATGCAAAGCCGGATGTTAAATGCCAGGTTTATCACCTATGGAGTAGATTTTAATACAGACTCGACCCAATTTCTGCTAGCCAAGAGTATTACAGACTTTTACACTTTGCAAGGAGAAGATGTGCTGATAGTTGCTTATCCGCCATTATCGACCAGCAATATTCCGAGTGCTCTGTTACATGATGCCAACGCCAATATTCTAGTAGCTTCGGCAGACCGTGGCTGGAAAACTATTGATAAACAGCTTTGCGAACAACTTACGCAGCAACTGAGTAAGACGGATGTCCCATTCCGTATATGCCTCACAAATGCGAACCGTGACGCAGTAGAAGACTTTACCGGACAACTTCCACCCCATACATTACTGCGTAGAATCGGCTATCGTCTCAGTCAGTTATCATTAACAGAAAAAATCATATTCAATCTCAGAAGAAAAGCCAAAGAAGCAGCAGACGAGGACGATGACGAATAAAGTAACCGCTTTCCACCTCCTGCTTGCCGCACAGTTCGCGCTAATCGCAGCAAGTATGTTCGTAAACATCAAGATAGGATTATTCTCAATGGTGCTTATCTTATTGTTTACTACGATCTGTCTGATACAACTCGGCAATGACGAGCGCACTAACTGGAAACCCGGACAAAATATAATGACCTATTTCTTCATTGTCTGGTTATTGTTTTATATACTGGAAATACTGAATCCAAACAATGTTATGGCAGCCTGGAATATTAACCTCACTCCATACGCTCTCACCCCCTTGATCTGTGCATTCGTCGTTCCGATCGTAATACGTACCAAAAAAGATATTGAACTATTATTAATTATATGGTCAATATTTGTTTTGATATTCACCCTAAAAGGTTATTGGCAGAAGAATCATGGATTCAGTTCTAAAGATCTTTATTTCTTACACGTAGTGGGAGGTGCACGTACTCACATTATCTGGTCAGGCATTCGCTATTTCTCTTGTTTCTCTGATGCAGCCAATTATGGTGTTCATGCTGCCATGTCTACTGTGACCTTTGCCATTGCCTCATTCTTTGTTGACTCCAGATGGAAACGCATCTACTTCCTTTTTATTGCTTTTTGCGGCATTTATGGAATGGGAATCTCCGGAACACGCTCTGCCATGGGCGTTCTTATGGGTGGCATGCTGATGATAACCGTCATAGCAAAGAATTGGAAAGCATTACTGGGAGGTATATTCATATCTATCAGCATTTTCGCATTTTTCTATTATACCAACATCGGGAGCGGAAACCAATACATTCACAAAATGCGTTCCTCTTTCCATCCTACCGAAGATGCTTCATACCTCGTACGTGTCGAAAACAGGATGCGAATGAAAGAATTGATGGCAAAGAAGCCTATCGGATATGGTGTTGGGCTTTCAACCGGAAATTTCGAACCGAAAGAGCAAATGCCCTATCCTCCGGATTCATGGTTAGTCGGCGTATGGGTAGAAACAGGAATTGTCGGACTCATTCTTTATCTGGGTATACATGGCATTCTATTCGCTTGGTGCTCATGGCTACTGATGTTTAAAGTACGCAATAAGAGCTTGCGCGGATTAGTGGCAGCCTGGCTTTGTATGGATGCCGGTTATTTCATAGCGGCCTATGTCAACGACGTAATGCAGTATCCCAATCCATTGACTGTATATATAGGATTCGCACTCTGTTTTGCCGCTCCTCATATAGACAAGCGCATCAGTGAAGAAGAGAAAGAAAAAGAACTAGTAGCCACTCAAAAAAACTGACGAACAAATATGACAAACAATATTCCAGACATATCATTTATCACAATCTGCTACAACGGATTCAAAGACACATGCGAACTAATAGAATCACTACAGAATAAAATACATTCTGTAAGTTATGAAATCATCGTCGTAGACAATGCTTCACATGAAAACGAAGCAGCTAAAATACATCAACTGTATCCCACCGTTGTCGCTATCCGCAGCAATGAGAACAGTGGTTTTTCCGGTGGAAATAATATCGGCATCCAGGTAGCAAAAGGTAAATACATATTCCTTATTAATAATGATACATATATTGAATCAGACCATATCGCCTATCTCGTAGAACGCCTTGAAAGTCGACCGGAGATTGGAGGTGTATCCCCCAAGATACGCTTTGCATTTCCACCCCAGCATATACAATTTGCCGGATTCACTCCCTTGTCGCAAATCACCCTACGTAACCATATGCTGGGCTTCGATTGTCCAGACGATGGAACATTCGACACTCCCCACACCACCCCCTATCTGCATGGGGCAGCAATGATGTTTAAACGGGAAGTCATTGAAAAAATAGGAATGATGCCCGAGATATTTTTTCTCTACTATGAAGAACTAGACTGGAGCACAAGCATGACCCGTGCCGGATATGAACTGTGGTACGATCCCTGCTGTACCATTTTTCATAAAGAAAGCCAGAGCACTGGGCAACTTAGTAAATTGCGTACTTATTATCTGACACGCAACCGCCTGTTCTATGCCCGGCGCAATCTGAAAGGGTTCAACCGCATCGCCTCCATTATTTATCAGAGCACCGTAGCTGCTACAAAGAATAGTTTGGCTTTCATACTCAAAGGGCGTTTCGACTTGGCGGCAGCCATATTCTATGGAGTAAACTCCGGACTTCTTCGCCCGTCATCCGACAAAAAGAGCGTTGTCTCACCCGATAAATAAAACGTTGTGTCATAAATTCCAAATACTATGAATATCGTCGACTGGATTCTTTTTGTACTTTTCGCGCTTTGCGTATGTTATCTGTTGCTATACGCCATTGCTTCCAAGTTCTACCGGGTCCCTGAATTTCCGGAAGCCCGCACCCTACGACGTTTCGTCATACTCTTCCCGGCTTATAAAGAAGACCGGGTAATCGTCTCTTCCGTACGCAGTTTCCTGAGACAGGAATATCCGAAAGAAATGTTTGATATCATCGTTATCTCCGACCAGATGCAGTCTGCCACCAACGAGCTCTTGCGTTCCTTGCCTATCCGATTGTTGATAGCCGACTATAAAGACAGCTCCAAAGCCAAAGCACTGACAATGGCAATGGATGCCATTGACGGAATACCCTACGATGTAGTAGTTATCATGGACGCCGATAATCTGACTTCCCCGCACTTCCTGACAGCGGTAAACCGTGCATTCGACAGCGGTGTGCGGTGCATACAAGCCCACCGAACCGGCCAAAATCTGAATACTGACATTTCTGTTCTGGATGGCATCAGCGAAGAAATTAATAATGGCATCTTCCGCAGCGGACACAATGCACTAGGACTTTCAGCCGCATTATCCGGTTCAGGAATGGCTTTTGAAGCCGACTGGTTCCGGAAAAACGTCCGACTTCTTGAAACGGCAGGCGAAGACAAGGAATTAGAAGTACTTCTTCTGCAACAGCGCATTCACACCACCTACCTACCGGAAATACCAATTTATGACGAAAAAACGCAGAAAGAAGAAGCCATCAGCAATCAGCGAAAACGCTGGATAGCTGCACAATTCGGCATTCTCCGCAGTTCATTGTCCGGATTACAGAAAGCAATCCGCCAAGGTAACATTGACTACTGCGACAAGATAATTCAATGGATGCTACCCCCAAGACTGATCCAAATAGCAGGTGTTTTCGGACTGACATTTATTTTCACAGCCATCGGTATCTGGCTAAGTCTGAAAGGCGATTCCGGAAACGAATGGATGATAGCCATAAAATGGTGGATATTATCCATAGCCCAGATAGTAGCAATGATATTGCCCATACCTGGAAATCTGCTAAACAAACGATTGGGTAAAGCAATTATAAAAATCCCAATACTGGCACTCACTACCATCGGCAATTTGTTCAAGTTGAAAGGAGCTTATAAAAAATTTATCCATACAGAACATGGAGAAGGCCATTTTTAAAGAAAATTTTCTTGAAAAGCAAGAGAATATTTATAAAAAAATGAGACTCCCTAGAAACAAAAAACTTATATAAAAGAGAAAACATCACCACCACTAAAAAAGAAAGAATATGAAAATAGCCATTGAAGCACAGCGCATTTTCCGCCCCAACAAGCATGGAATGGATTTTGTTGCTCTTGAAACAATTCGGGAACTACAAAAAATGGATCATGAAAATGAATATTTCATTTTTGTCAGTCCCGGTGAAGACAAGTGTCTGGAAAGTTCCGATAACGTACATATCATCGAGCTGAAATGCCCTACTTATCCATTGTGGGAACAGGTAGCACTCCCGCGTGCAGTAAAAAGCATCAAGCCCGATTTGCTGCATTGCACCAGCAACACGGCTCCTCTACACTGCCCTGTGCCTCTGGTTCTAACATTGCACGATATAATCTATCTGGAAAAGCGCCAGTCGTCCAGCCTGTCGTGGTATCAAGAGATGGGATGGCATTATCGCCGGTTAGTCGTTCCGCGCATACTCCCCAAGTGCGAGAAAATTATTACCGTTTCGCAGTTCGAACGGAAACGGATTCTTGAAGCGTTACATCTGCCGGAAAAGCAATTAGTAGCTGTATATAACGGGTTCAACAGTCATTTCCATTTGCAGCCCAAAGCTCCGGAAATTACCCGGAAATATATCGATGCAGACGAATATCTGTTTTTTCTAGGAAACACGGATCCGAAAAAGAATACTCCGAGAGTACTGAAAGCGTACAGCGGATATTTGAAAAAATCGGCAAAGAAGTTACCATTACTGATTGCCGACCTTAAAGAAGATGCCATTGACCGGATATTGGAAGAAGAAAAGATGATGGATATCAAAAGTTATCTCAGCTTCCCCGGCTACATTGAGAATACCGACCTTGCAGCGCTCTACAGTGGTGCATTCGCATTTCTATATCCCTCACTTCGCGAAAGTTTCGGTATCCCGATGCTGGAAGCGATGGCTTGCGGAACACCAATCATTGCAGGAAATACTTCAGCAATGCCCGAAATTGCAGGTGATGGGGCTTTATTGGTTGATCCATTCAGTCCCGAAGATATCACAGCAAAAATCTTGAAACTAGAAAATGACGGGACATTCTACCAGCAACAAGTGGAATACGGGCTTAAGCGCAGCCAGATGTTTTCGTGGAGAAACACAGCAGAATCGTTATTGAGTATATATAAGGAACTTTCTTTATCAAACATCTGCCCCGTGTCTAAGTAAAACTCACCGGAAAATAACCTAAGAAATGATAAAACGAGAAAAGACTTGTGACAAGTATTTATGTACTCGGTCACAAGTCTTTCTATAGAGTACATTACATTTTTGAGCAGAATTCTTTCACTTCGAAGCACGGACACGCTTTAATCCACTCTTCGGGTTCGATCTCTCCGTTTCCGTTCAGGTCCGGACTTAGATCCCGATGTCCGCACACCCGGCAACCGGGATAGTCGCGCAGGAGTGCAAGGATCAGCACCCGCATCGAATGAATCTGCCATTCGGTACGTGTATCGGCGGGATGACCGTGGCAGTCAAGTCCGCCCTCATAACAAATGCCAATACTGTTCTGGTTGTGTCCTTTTGCGTGCGCACCGATTCGTTCAATCTCACGGGTGGTCTTTATATCTCCATTTTTACGGATATAAAAATGATACCCCGTCCCGTTGAAACCACGCCGACGGTGGCACACTTCCAAATCATCTTCCGTAAAATCCCTGTCCGCCCTTGTGGCGGAACAGTGGATCACAATCAAGTTGATGGTTCGCATAAATTCATCCCTCCGTTTCAGTGACCATCTGTACTCGTTGCACACATTCCTTGCTACTACACTGCAGAGCCGCAGCTTGCGTCAGCTGTCCTCTCAACGAGAAAATCTCCGCGTGCATCTCTTTCACTTTCGAACTAAGGTCGAAATAATCCTTCAACACTTTCTCCAACTGCTGCATCAGAAAAGTATACTGGTCTTTCACTAGTTCACTGAACTCTTTCACTTCTTGCGCCATCATCTGGCGCTTCTTGCGGCTACTGCCCAGAAAAGGCAGAATCGTCATGATGATTTCGATAATTTTATCTAACATTTTAATAGATTGAGATGATAAATTAATAAATTGAGAACAGAGTCAATCAAAGCGGTTTATGCTGCCGGATCCGGAGCTTCTCCTCCACCGCTACCACCACCGGGTTCTCCCCCATCGCCTTTACCATCATCATCGGAGCCGTCACCGCCGTTTCCTCCGGCAGCGGACTTCTTCTCCGTATACAATTCGAACATCATGTTATTATCCCCGCCACGAGTAGTTGCCGTGCTGTCATTGGCAAGACGCAATGAGTTGTCGACTTTGAAACGGAGATTGATGCGAGTGATATTTTTCACCGTACAATCCTTTTCCTGTTCCACACCCGGACAGGTCAGCGTGGTATAAAAAATACCCAGTCCATCCACTTTCACCTTATTCCCTGCCACAAGCACTTTTTTCATCGCACGGACAAAGGATTTCATCACATGCGACACGTCTTCCACCGAAAGCGACCCGATAGACTCGATTTCCTGTGCCAGTGAATCAATTGAATAGATTTTCGACTCTCCAGCCTTAGGCTTGAGAAGATACATCATCGGTGATTTATCATCACCGAGCCGTTTTCTGCGCTTGTAGCGCACAACTGTAACTGTTGCCATATTTAAAAATTGTTTCTACGAAAAGAAGTACATTCTCCCTTTCTGTTGATGAAACAAAGATACGACAACACATTGACGACTTACCGGATTGCACCGGACTACACCGGATTATGCCGGATTAAAACGGATTACACCGAATTATACCGAAATATGTGGAAATATGTAGGAATATGTAAGATTATTCCCTAGTTTTCAATGATCCATTCTCCAATAGTTCGCGTACTACTGTCGAAATTAACTCCCACTTTGATAACTTTCCGATGATCTGCCTGATAAGGAATCGCATACTGCTTACTATTGATCTGTGCCAACGCTTCTTCAGGAGTACCGTCTACTTTGAATTCAAATACATAGATAGCCTCCTGCATCTTTATCACAACATCAGCCCTGCCAACAGCGCTCTTTACTTCTGCATCCACATATTGCCCCATCAACCGGAACAGGAGGTAGAAGATGGTCTGATAGTGTTTCTCCTCCTTATTATTCATATCATTGGGGATAGAGGCGAAAAATGATTTGATCCGCTCCATACATTGATCCAGATTGCCGACCCGTAAGTCTTTGATAAACGATACTACATAAAATGTATTCTCGCGAGCAGGCAAATGCACATAAGCCGGCATTAATGATTCGATAAAGCCTTTCCGAACTTCTTTGTTAGGATAAGCCAACGTATAGATCTGAAAATCCCGATCATATTCTTTAATAGTGAGATAACCGCTTTGGTAAAGTACCGGAAGCGGGTCTGTAATGACATTGGTAGGTGCATCAAACTGCTCGGCAGTAGCCGAAACGCCATCCAGTTGACGAATATCGAAATCGCTTTGCTGCAAGATGTCTATCAGGAAAGTGGGAGTGCCGGTAGAGAACCAGAAATTGGCATATTTCTTTTGAGCAAATGCATTAAACAAACTAAACGGATTGTAAATGTCTTCACTATTTTCACTGAAATGATACCCATCATACTGTTGTTTCAAATGTATACACGCTTCATCATACGTTTCACCGTTCGCCTCGGCCATCCTTCTTATATCTTCTTCCAACTGTGTACGCAATTCATTTTCCGTTATACCGCAAATGGCACTATAAGCATCTTGCATACTTATGTTCTGAAGATTGTTCAATTCACTAAAGATGCTCATCTGACTAAATTTACTGATACCGGTCAGGAAAAGAAAACGAAGATATTCTCCCTGCGCTTTCAACGGACTGAAAAAGTCGCGCATGATGCCACGTATTTCAGCTTGCAACTCCTCATTGTTGTTGCTATCCAACATAGGAGAATCATATTCGTCTACAAGTAACACAACCTGACGCCCGCTCTGCTCGTAAGCACGTTTGATAATACCTTTCAGACGGAGACTGAAAGTGTCTTCGCTCGTGTCACATCCGTAAATTCGTTCCCATTCCACCAAGCGATTGTTGATAGCGGAGCGCAGCATCCCCGCATTCATATACTTACTGATACTGAAATCAATATGCAACACGGGATAAACCGTCCAGTCTTTCTCCAACTGTTCCATCATCAGCCCCTTGAACAGGTCTTTTTTACCAGAGAAATAGGCTTCAAGAGTGGAAACTAACAGACTCTTTCCAAAGCGTCGGGGACGGCTAAGAAAATAAGTCGTATGTGTATTTACCAAACGATAAATCAACTCTGTCTTATCAATATACACACAATTATCATTGCGTAGTCTCTCGAAACTCTGTATCCCTATCGGATAACGCCTGAATATTCCTTCCATCCTTTTTCTATGCTTTTAACGTGAAACGTAAACAAAGATACGATAAATTTCAAGAATCGGTATTCTATTAGTATCAATTCTTTTATGAATACGCCCGAACATCCGCTCTCAAAATTTGCCTATTCCACTAAAAATGAGTAACTTTACTTCAAATATAACAATCTAAAGGCACAACTATAAATGAAAACAAAAAACAAGATTCTCCCCGAACAAGAAGAAGAAAAAACATTCCAATACCGCACCTATGGGAAAGGCGAGCTCGCCTTGTTGTACCTCCCCAATATCCTGCAACAAAGCGCAGTAGACCGATTCAACGAATGGATTGAAGCTGCACCCGGACTAAAAGAACGGCTCCTGGCCACCGGCATGAATCCACGCAGCAGATACTACACTCCCGCACAAGTAAGGCTCATCGTCGAAGTACTCCAAGAACCCTAATTGAAGTATTAAGTATTAGGTATCAAGTATGGTAAACGCATCGCAACAATGGATAACATCATAATACTTAATACTTGATACTTAATACCTAATACTTTAAAACAGCTCTTTTTCAGGTAGCCAGCAGGAGTTGTCGAACATTGTATTTCGGACACGCTGGTCAGCGGAGAGAGAAGGGTCGTGAGATTCTTCACAGGGCAGGTATCGTCCGCTTACGGGATCGTAGACAAAGGATGCCATTCCACCGACACCAAGATGCTTGAATTTCACCTTGTCCACGTATACGCGTGTGGCACCAACCTCCTTGTCACGTTCCACAATGATACCGTAATCCGCTTTGTTATAGAAATCGGCAGAGCCGTTGATGTCGTACATTTCCACACGAGGGGTAATGCCCGTGACAGGATTACGGTTCATTTTACGAGGATGGACTACGACCACGAGCAGGCAATTATGTTGCACGGCAAATTCTGTAAATTTATTCAACAGGTTCGAAATATATTGCGTTTCCGTCTGTCCAGGCTGCGGGTTATGGTCGAAACGGTTGAGCGGGTCGAAGACAATGATGCGGCAGCCACGGCGGACAACGAGTTCATGAGCCTTAGCCAGTACACGATCCGGAGAAACATTACCTTTCAGAGAGATATGAGAGACGTTTTCAGTCAGAAAATCTTCCGAGTTCGCAAGGAGTCCCTCCGTCATGCCACAGCCGTTTTGAAAACGGTGTCCGGTGAGTTTCTCAATCAGTTTGCGGAGATGATAGACGATGGGGGTATTTTCCGGGCTAAAGAACCCGATTTTCCATTGATGCCGCAGGCAGAGACGCAACACCAATTCGTCCACCCACTCGGATTTTCCTGCACCGGGAACTCCGGTGACGTAGACACTTCGCCCACGTTCATACGTGCAGATCTTATCCATCTCCTCCCATCCCGTTTCCGCTCCGGGACCGAAGCCGTTGTCGAAAAGAGCCCGCAGATCGTCATGCAAGTCGGCAGCGGTGAAGATACCTTCGAGCGGAACTTCTGCTGCCTGTTCGATGGCGATACGGAGACTGGCGATACCATATTTGCAGAGATGCTCGTTGGCATCTTTACACTCCGGACCGTAAGTCACCACCCGGCAGCGTTCAGCTCCCAGCCGGTTGATGAGTTCATTGCGCAACCGGATTCCGGCAGAATCAGCATCAACGGCAATGATGATTTCTTCCAGGTCCTCGAAGTGCGTCTCCATAAAACGGTCGAGCCAGGAGAGGTTCGAATTGGCTCCGGCCGGCACGGAGATGGCACTTTTGAATCCGGCGGCGATGGAAGAAGCAGCATCCAGTTCCCCCTCGTGGATGATGCAGGAGGTTTGCCCCAGGATGGAGTCGATGTTGTAGGGAATCAGTTCGGCACCCTGCACCATTTTGAAAAGTTTCGGGAGAGCGCGAAATTTGGTGTTTATCAGTTGTTCCCCTTCAAAATAGTTGAAGCAGATGCAACGTTCCTTTTTGCCGGATTGCGGCATAAATTCTTCCTGTTCGGTGATGCGTAGGGCGGCTATGACGGACTGCGGGATGCAACGCGTCTCCACCAGCCAACGCTCCGTGTCTTCGGAAAGCGTGGTTTTCGAGGCATCAAACACTGGACGCTGAAAATGCTGCGGAATGGCTGCTGCACGACGCTTGCGGGCTGCCACACGTTCGGCATTCTTGCGCTCTTCCACATCATCGGGAACATAAAAATCAGCGCCACAATGATAACAGTGACAGTGGCCCGTGTCGACGTTGACACGTAGCGAACGGTCGCGCTTATTCTTGCGGGTAGGAAGACATTTTTTACAAATCGTCTTGAGGACTCCACTCGATTTACCGTGGATGTCGACATCATAGTTGGCAAAATTTCTCATATTTTTTTCCTTTTTTCTAATTAAAAAATAGTTTAAAATAATCATTCACACGCAGAGGACTTACCTGCCGGACGAGTGTCTGCCACCTGCCGGACGAACTTCCGTTACCTACTAGACGAACATCAACAACCTGCCGGACGAAGCCAGTCATCTGCCAGATTAATGCGCCCATCTTTTCTTCACATCATCCCACACCGCCGATGCATCGGGACGTGGCGGCGCATCAGCCGGAATAAGATGTCCCAGATACGTTCGCCGCCCGTCGACGACGCTTTCAAAGCGGTTCACATCCTTGTCGACCGTATTCTCAAGCTCTTTCAGCAAGGTTTCCCTCAACGTGCGGCAAGTAACGGAACCGGCCGCGATATAATTTGAAAAATACCGTTTCACGTCCTCCGGGAAAAGCAGTCCGGCTCCTTTATCATAAAGGCGGATATGTTTTTTGAAAATTTCCAGAATAAGTTTTTGATGGTCTACAAAAAGCTTTCCCAAACCGGAATGCTGCCCGGCCAATTCCATATATGACTGGAAAGTAGAAAGTTGGTCCACCAACTTTTCCCAAGGCAACACGGGTTGTAACGGACCATGATTGCCTTCATCCGCCAAACGGCTCACAAGAGACGACGGTGTTTCTACATTACTCCTATTATTGTTTACAACAGAAACACTTCCTTTACTCTCCTCTTCTTTACTCTCCTCTTCTCTCCTCTTCTGGTTTTCAGTGGGTTTTCTCCCTTTACTGACGGGCGTTTCAGCACTTTTTGCCACCTTTTTCGGACGCCCTCCTTTTTTACCGTTTTCGATGTCCATTTTCCGCTTCTCTTCCAAGCTTTTCATCACCCTATCCAAGTAAGAAGAACGAAACATCTGTCGTTCCTCATCCAGTTCGAAGAGATCGAATTCGCGAAGTACCCGCTCCACCGCAACTTCATCCACATCATACCGCCGGGCCATGGCCTTCAGTAAAACCGGTTTGCACGACGCCTCATAAGCATCTTTAGTGCGCAGATGCAACAGCAACATCACGTAAATTCCGAGTGCTTCCGCGGCATTCATCTCTGACATCATACAGGCAATATTGTCGTCATTCAACAAATTTACCTCCAAATTGAAATACTGATCTTTCTTCATTTTCATTTATCATTTATTATTCCACATTTAATACTTCCGGGGCGCAAAGGTGCAAAATGTATTTTATTCCAGCTATCGCAAAAATGAGAGAGGGATTATATATTTTTTATCCGACCTTTGCCAAAAATTATTAATAATCCCAAACAATATGGACACAAAACGCAACCAAACGTTGGAAGAAATAGAAGAAAATAAAATAGTGAACGAGCATTACCAGAACAGAGTAATGCTGATAAAAAAGCTCTTGAAAACGTCACGGCTAGCCACAGTAGACCTCTGCGTGCATATCGACATCAGTGAAGCCTCCTACTACCGTTACATAAATTTCACCAGCTATATGAAAGCAGACATTTTCATACATGCTTGTCTCTTCCTCAAGCAATATATTGAAAGTCACCACATTCCTTATACCCAAGAAGAAAAACGGCTTATAAAAACATTAGACCTGTTTCAGATTTCCTCAAATAGCAACTTAAACTGCAATTAAAACACAGAAAAGGAGAAACTTATCATAAGTTTTATTACATTTGCAATGTAATAAAGGTCTTTAAAACTTAAAAAATGAGTGATAGCGAAACAGACAGCCCATCAATAAAAGCACTGATCGTTTTCAGAGAAAACGGAGAAACCGACAATCTATTTGTTCCTATCTTATGCGATGCTATCAGAATGGCTGGAATCAATGTAAGATACTCCCAAAAAGAATTCTGGGAATCGGATACGACTTATGACATCATCCATTTCCAATGGCCGGAAGAACTGGTGGGATGGACATGCAAAGACCCCGACGTCATCCGCCGCCTGAAAGAACGCATTGATTTTTTCCGCTCGCGAGGAACTCATTTCATATACACACGGCACAACATTCACCCCCACTATGCAAATGATATCATCAGCCGGGTCTACGACATAATCGAATCGGAGAGTGACACCGTAGTGCACATGGGACATTACAGCCAGACAGAATTCATACAAAAATATCCCGACAGCAGGAACGTCATCATCCCGTACCACATCTACCAATACACCTACAAAGAAGATATCAGCATAGAGCGCGCGCGCCAATATCTGAACCTGCCACAAGAAGCATTCGTCGTCACCGCCTTCGGGAAATTCCGCAACCGGGAAGAAAGACGTATGCTGCTCGGAGCGTTCCGCGACTGGGACAAAGAACGGAAACTACTGATAGCCTCGCTTATGCCCCTTTTCAAGGCGCAATAACTATGGCGGAAATATCCTCAAACGATGGGCTTCCCGAATTGGCTACTATGTCCTCATGCCGTTGTTAAACCGTATGTTCAGACTACAAGCGGGAGCCAACGACGAACCGATAGACGAGTGCGACCTCCCTTATTATATGTCTGCCTCTGACGTGATATTCATCCAAGAAAGAAATGCACTAAACTCCGTAAATATTCCTCTTGCTTTTCTTTTCCACAAGATAGTCGTAGGACCAAATACCGGCAATATAGGCGAACTATTAAAAAACACAGGCAATCCGACTTTCAATCCGAATCATAAAGCCGATATCATACGGGCACTGAAAATGGCCTGGCAGTTATCTACTTGGGGAAAAGGAGAAATGAACTATACCTATGCACTAGAAAACATGAGTATAGATAAAGTGGGCAAACAATATGCCGAAGTATATAGAGATTTGAACAGCAGATTGTAATGCTGCTGCCAGTATCAATAATTTATCAGAATACGAAATGCATGAAATATAATGAAATAAAAGTCAGTGTCGTCATTCCTGTCTATAACACTGAAAAATATGTTCGTCAAGCAGTAGAAAGCGTGATGTATCAAAGCCTGAAAGAACTGGAAATAATAGTTGTAGATGACGGATCAACAGACAAAAGTTTAAGTATAGTAGAAAAACTGGGTGACACTGACAAACGTATACAAATATATACACAAGCGAATCAGGGACAATCAATTGCGCGTAACAGAGGGATCTCACACGCACACGGAGAATATATCTATTTTATGGATAGCGACGATCTGCTGGAAGAAGATGCTTTGGAATTGTGTTATCATAAATGCAAAGAAGAAAAACTTGATTTTGTATTTTTTGATGCTTTAGTTTTCTTTGAAAACAACGTTGAAAATGCTCCAACACTGAATTACAAACATACAGAGAAATTAGAAGACAAAATCTATACCGGCCAGGAAGCACTTGAAATTCAATTACAGAATAAAGAATATACTCCTTCCGTTTGCCTGCACTTTATTCATAGAAACGTGATAGAAAAACATAATCTATCATTTTATCCCGAAATCGTACACGAAGACCAACTGTTTACTACCTTGCTTTATCTACAAAGCACGAAAGCAGCTTGCATTAAACGAACTTTTTTTCATCGTCGTATGAGAAAAGATTCTACAATGACGAGTAAATTCGCAATGCGGAACATAAAAGGATATCTTGTCGTCACAGAAGAGATTCTTAGCTTTAGAAGACAGACTACCGAAGATAAAAATAAAGAAATTATTGATTTATATTTATCTCAAATGCTTGACGCTGCCATGTGGCAAGCACATTCACTAAAATTACCGGAGCGGATCAAACTCGCACGGTTGTGCCTGCAAAAATATAAAAAGTATGTATCGACAAAAACGATAGGGGCATTACTTTTCAAATTCCTATTTATAAACCATAAAAAAACGGTCGACAATGGCTAGCAACATTAAAAATCAACTCTTTTCAGGAGTGTTCTATACCGCACTGGCCAAATACAGCGGCATTGTCATTTCTCTTGTAATAGCAGGAATACTGGCCCGCCTCCTATCTCCGGACGACTTCGGAATCGTAGCCGTTGCCACCGTAATCATCGCTTTTTTCAGCCTCCTCACCGATATGGGAATATCTCCCGCTATCATACAGCACAAATCACTGACAAAAGATGAACTATCAACTATTTTCTCGTTTACCGTATGGACCGGCATCGGAATCAGCATCTTGTTTTTTGCAGCTTCATGGATGATTGCCGACTATTACGAAAGCGAAATCCTGCGGACACTGTGTCAACTGCTGTCCGTTAATCTATTCTTTGCCTCCGCCACCATCGTGCCGGGAGCACTATTCTATCGGAACAAGGAATTCAAATTCATCGCTATCCGTAGTTTCGTTATCCAGATTTCCGCAGGTGCGGCAGCCGTGACTGCCGCCCTCTGCGGAGCAGGATTATATGCACTGATTATCAACCCAATAATATCCAGCATACTCATATTCGTCATCTCCTACCAGCGCTATCCGCAACGACTGCGTTTCACGCTGGGGCTGACGGCGCTCCGGAAGATATTCTCCTATTCCGCCTACCAGTTTCTATTCAACGTCATCAACTACTTCAGCCGCAATCTGGACAAATTACTGATTGGCAAATACATGAGTATGTCCGACCTCGGATATTACGAAAAATCCTATCGCCTGATGATGCTTCCCTTGCAAAACATCACCCAGGTCATCACTCCTGTAATGCACCCCATCTTCAGTGATTTCCAAAATGACAAAGCAAAACTAGCCACCTCTTATGAACGTATTCTCCGATTCCTCGCTTTCATCGGATTGCCTCTTAGCGTGCTGCTCTTCTTTACAGCAGAGGAAGTAACGTTGATTATTTTTGGAGTCCAATGGCTGCCCTCCGTACCCGTTTTTCGGCTACTCTCCCTGTCCGTAGGAATTCAGATCATACTCTCCTCGTCCGGTTCCATCTTTCAGGCGGCAGGCGATACACGGAGCTTATTTGTATGCGGAGTGTTCTCGTCTGTGCTCAACGTGACAGGCATACTGCTCGGAATCTTCTATTTCGGAACGCTGACAGCAGTGGCTAGTTGCATTGTGGTGACGTTCTCCATCAACTTTATACAATGTTACTGGCAAATGTACCGGATAACCTTCCGTCGAAGTGCGTGGCCATTCATTCGTCAGCTTATTTCTCCGTTCATCATTAGCATTTTGATAGCATTAGCCCTCATTCCCATGCAGTATGCACTGGAAGGGATGAATATTTTTGTGACAATTATAGCCAAAAGTATCGTTAGTTTTATTATCTTTGGCATTTATATACAAATGACGCATGAGTATGACATTATCGGCAAAGTGCGAAGCATCCTGTGTAAGAGATAATAAAAAGAACAGAATAAACAATATATAGAGATTTGAGCAACCAATGAAAGCCTTATTCCTTATATTCCACGGCTTCGACAAAGCCAACGGAATTAGCAAAAAAATACACTATCAGGTAAAAGCCCTCAAAGAATGTGGGTTAGATGTTCGTTTATGTTATTATGACATAAGCCCTTCCGGTGAACGCCGCTGGATGGCAGACAATGCAGTGATTGCTGAATTGGGACAAGGAGTGTTTGCGAAAATTCGGAAACGGTTGGGCCTAAACTGCATAGCAAACTACGTACTTCGCGAAAATATACATTTTGTCTACATCCGTTCATATCATAATGCAAACCCTTTCACCATAAATATGGTGAAACGTATGAAGAAAAAAGGAGCAAAAGTGGTCATGGAGATACCGACTTTTCCTTACGATCAAGAGTACATCACATGGCCTATGAAATTCAAAAGGCTCACAGATCGTTGTTTTCGTCATCGCCTGGCCTCTTTCCTTAATGGAATAGTCACCTTTTCAAACGCTAAAAATATCTTTGGCGAACGAACAATCCGCATATCTAACGGAATTGATTTTGATGCCATTCCTATGAAGAAACAAATGAATGACACGACACATGAGCTACATTTAATAGGAGTAGCTGAAGTACACTATTGGCATGGATTCGATCGACTTATCCGTGGATTAGCTGAATATTATTGTACGAATCCTGACTACAAAGTTTATTTTCATATCGTGGGACCATTATCCGGCGAACGTGAAAAGCAAGAAATCCTTCCCGTCATTCGTGATAATAAACTAGAATCTTATGTTATCCTCCATGGACCACAGCATGATCAGCAACTTGACGCCATGTTTGAGCAGGCAGATTTTGCTATCGGTAGTTTAGGCCGACACCGCAGTGGTATCACACATATCAAAACTTTAAAAAATCGCGAATATGCTGCACGAGGATTGGCATTTACTTATTCAGAAATCGACGAAGATTTTGATAAGATGCCTTACATTTGGAAAGCACCACCAGATGAATCACCTATTAATATTCAACAGTTAATCAGCTTTCAAAAGTCTCTGACTATGACTCCGCAGAATATTAGAGAATCTATCCGTCCATTGTCCTGGACAGCGCAAATGAAAAAAGTCATCGATGAATTGGACATCAGACCACAGCATACAATACTTGAAAAGTAATCCGATGAATAAAAAAGTAAAAATAGCCTATTGCATCCCCTCGCTCTATTATCCTAGTGGAATGGAACGTGTACTTACACTAAAAGCAAACTATTTTGCAGAACATTTAGGGTATGACATACACATCATATTGACCGATGGAAAAGGAAAAGAACCTTACTATAAATTGTATCCATCCATCACCACCCATCAGCTCGACATCAACTATGACGAATTGTATGGCCTTTCCTTACCGAAACGAATTCACCGATATTGGAGCAAACAGAAATTGTTTAAAAAAAGGCTGGAGACATGCCTCAATGAGATTGAACCGGACATTACCATCTCTCTCTTACGACGTGATATAAACTTCATCAATAAGATGAAAGACAAAAGCATTAAGCTTGGAGAAATCCACTTCAACAAGTCCAATTACCGGGAATTCAGCGACAACTGTCTTCCTGGTATCATTCAGCGTGCCGTCAAGCAATACTGGATGTGGCAACTCATCAGGCAGGTGCGACAACTCAAAAGTTTTGTCGTCCTTAGCCATGAAGATGCTGCCGAATGGACAGAGCTCAATAATGTAACCGTAATCTACAATCCACTCCCGTTTTTGCCGGAACAACAATCGGATAACACCCCCAAACAGGTCATTGCCGTAGGCAGATATGTCCCTCAAAAAGGATTTGACCGTTTAATATCTGCTTGGAGCATTGTCAATAAAAAACACCCGGACTGGATTCTCCGTATCTATGGTGATGGTATGCGGGAACAACTTCAGAACCAAATCTACGAACTAGGAATTAGCCCCAGTTGTATTCTGGAGCATAGCACACCGGATATTGTCGATAAGTACTGTAAAAGTTCTATCTTCGTCCTTTCTTCGCGTTATGAGGGATTTGGCATGGTTATTATAGAAGCAATGGCATGTGGAGTACCTCCCGTCTCATTTACATGCCCCTGCGGACCGCGTGATATCATCAGCGACGGAATAAACGGACTATTAGTAGAAAACGGTAATATAGAGGGATTAGCAGAGAAAATCTGCTATCTGATAGAAAACGAAAATGTACGACGAGAAATGGGACGGCAAGCTCGAATGGATATAGAACGTTTCAGGATCGAACCAATCGCAGAACAATGGAAAACATTGTTTGAAAGTATCATTGAAAAAAATAAAGATTTATGAAATGGTATACTAAATATCTGCAAGTTTACGAACAACCTTTCGATTCAGCACCAAAGGAAGCAGTAGATTTCGTAAAAACTAAATTGCAGAAATTATCGGAAAACAAACAACCCTTAGCATCTGTCATTCTCATCTGCTATAATGAAGAAAAGCGTTTGCTAAGTTGCTTATGGTCGCTTTGTGACAACATCTGTGACTTTCCGATTGAAATTCTGGCTGTCAACAACAATTCTTCCGATCGAACTGAAAGTGTGCTCCAACAGTTGGGAGTCACTTATTTCAATGAGCTTAAGAAAGGACCGGGACATGCCCGCCAATGCGGATTAAACCAAGCAAAAGGAACATACCATATCTGTATTGACACCGATACCATGTACCCGAACAATTACATCAAGACACATGTAAAAAAACTAATGCAACCAAACGTAGTCTGCACGTTCAGCCTTTGGAGCTTTATTCCTGATGAGCAACACTCTAAATGGGGATTATGGTGGTATGAATCATTAAGAGACTTTTACCTGCGCATTCAAGCCATACAGCGTCCGGAACTTTGTGTACGCGGCATGACATTCGCATTCAAAACAGAATTAGGCAAGCAGTTAGGATTCCGCACAGATATCATTCGTGGTGAAGACGGCTCACTGGCTTTAGCGATGAAACCTTACGGAAAACTCGTCTTTATCCATTCTTCAAAAGCACGGGTTATAACCGGATATGGAACAGTAGGAGCAGATGGAGGACTGTTTAAAAGCTTCAAAGTGCGTTTTATCAAAGGATTAAAAGGTATTGGAGGATTATTCACCAGAAAGAAAAAATATAAAGATAAAGACAATAATTTAATCAAATAAGCAAATGAAAATAATAAGAAAAATTATTCTAGTTGTTATTTGTGTAATATTAGTTGACTATATATACCAGTATAATCAATTTCAAAAGTATAATCAGGCTCCATTAATTATCAAGACTCCGGAAGGTAGTAACCAACCCTATCACCCATCAGTAATATACATTCCGGAAGGATGGAATGGATATAAATACTGGATGGCGGAAACTCCATATCCCTTAGGTGAGGATGGTGATTGGAAAGGATTGCCTCCATATAGAGAACGATGGGAAAATCCATGTGTGCATGTATCTAAAGACGGAATACATTGGAACGATTTTGAGGACTCTCAAAATCCAATAGATGATTTAGACGAAAACAATATTATAAATAAAGATTATTTTTCAGACCCACATTTAGTCTTTTATAAAGATACTTTAGAGTGCTGGTACCGCATCAGCCATCAAAAAAATAATGCTACTTATATATTACGCAAATATACTCTCAATGGAAAAGACTGGTCTCCCCGAGAGGTGATGATAAATCTACAAGATACCTCTATCATAAAAAATGAAACAGGTAATATGGTTATAAGCCCTGCGATACATAAAGGTACTAATGGATATGTAATGTGGTATGTGAACAGTATAGAAAAGCCAAGAGAAATCTGTAGAAGTTTTTCTACAGATGGGAAAAAGTGGAGCAAAAAAGAAACATGTCATCTACCTGACAATTCTGTTACCCCTTGGCATATTGATTTAGCATATATAGACAAAATATATTATCTAGTTATATATGATTATGATACTAATAACCTAGTATTATACTCCAGTTCCGACGGCTTATCATTTAACAACAAAAAATATATATTATCCAAAGCTCCAATGCTGGGTTCTTTTTATTCCTATGGTTTATATCGAAGTTCACTTATTAAGGACAATGAAAAATATAAGCTATATTTTAGTGCTTTTGAGAAAAAAACTGCTATAGGACTAATGGAAGGAAATTCAATAAGTACATTACATGCTACTTCTGCAGAGGGAAATTTTATATCTTTCTGCAAATTTCCAATTGTATATTTGAGGAATAAAAAACAATCGCTAAAGGAATTATTTCAATAGCATAGTTGAAAACAAACAATATAATTATGATTGGCGGCACCTTAAGCGTATTTAAAAGTATTTGCAGACAAAATAGTGAGATAGAAATATGAATATAAAATTATTAATCAAACAATTTACATTCCCCTTGTCGTTAATATTACTATGCTATATTAATTTACAATACATGCACTACTCAATTCTTATTGATAAATATTCTCTTACTCCATTCTCATATCTGGAGAATATCATTCATGCTTTTATCGATATATGCCTATTATTCTTTATTCCACTTTATCTAATTGGAAAAAAGACTTATTTATTTTTCATTCCATATACTATCATTACAATACTGGTAATTGTAAATGTATCTTATAGTAGATTCTTCTACACATATATGCCTCCAATATTATATGGAGAATTCAACAATCTTGACGGACTATCAGCTAACGTATTTGCAACTATTAGGTTCTCTGACATTACAATACTAATAACAACTCTTGCAAGTATCTTATCTTATAAACAATTTCATAGAGCTTATTCTGAAATAAGAAGAAAGACACGAAGAATCTTTTCCCTTTACATATTAGGAATTGCATTTATTTTATTAGGAGGATTAATAGCTACAGCAACAATACATTGGTCATCATTAAACTACAAGTATGTTCACCCTTTTAAAAATAGTCCAACAGAAAGTATATTCAAATTCGGAATAATTTATGGGACCATTATACAATGTGCATCAAACAACAAACAAGACTGTAACCCAGAGGAAGTGGCAAAACTGGAACCATTCTTTTACGAATCAAAATATAGTATTGAATATCCACCAAAAGAAAATATTATTCTCATTATAGTAGAATCCCTTCTTTCGTTCCCTACAGATCTAAAAATAAATGGAATAGAAATTACTCCTACCCTCAACAAATTAGTAGAAAAAGGAGCATACTACAATAATAACATGACTTCTCTGATACAATTAGGCGAATCGAGCGACGGACAATTCACATACCTCAACGGACTTATACCCAAAACAAAAGGTGTTACCATTTACGATTATTTTAATAATACTTTCGTGTCCTTGCCCAAACTTTTAAAGAAACAAAAAACCTGGAATCGAATGTAGAATGGTTATTCCTACTTCATCTAAAACATGGAGACAAGATGGAGTATGTATCCAATATGGGTTTGATAAACTCTATTCACGAAAGGAATATACATTGAGTAATTATAAAGAAAATTGGTTAAATGATAAGCTTCTTTTTGAATATGCAGCAAGCATAGACAAAAATAGCAAACAACCTTTTTTCTCACTTATCCTCACATCATCAACGCATTCTCCATATACCAAAGCAGTTGAAGACTACCTCATTCCATTCCCTGACACATATTCAGAAGAATTAAAAAATTATCTATCTAATGTGCATTATATGGATAAATACTTAGGTAAGTATTTGAATTTCTTAAAAGAAAATCATCTTTACCACAATTCTCTAATTATAATAGCCAGTGACCATTCCATTTCAAATGACTGGCTTAAATCCAAAGAAGAAGATAATGTTTCTTTTCAAATCCCATTGTATATTGTAAACTCTCCACAAAAGATCGACAAAACAAGCGATTATGTTATCACGCAAGCTGATTTATTTCCAACCCTTCTTGATTTGGGGGGTATTCATTCTGAATGGAGAGGAGTAGGAAATAGCTTACTTTGCCCTGATTCCATTTTGAACACCGAAAGAGAAAAAAAACGAATAATATATAGAGAAAAAATTTCTGATATTATATTAGATAGTGATTATTTTAAAGGAAAGAAAATATCTAAATAAATACAGCTATGAACGAAATCATCACTCTTTGTCTTGAAATAATTTTCTGGTTTGCCTTGTTCATTGTGTTCTACACATATCTGGGCTACGGAATTGTGCTTTACGTTCTCGTCAAGTTGAAAGAACTTTTCGTGAAGCCTGTGAAGCGTTCGTTGCCGGCATCGGACGCTGGTTTGCCGGAAGTGACTCTCTTCATTACAGCATTCAATGAAGAAGATGTTATAGACGAAAAGATGGAGAACAGTCTTGAACTGGACTACCCTGCGGACAAACTGCATATCGTATGGGTGACAGACGGAAGCAACGACGGTACGAACGAACGACTGAAAACCCGTTGGCAGGGAAAAGCGACCATACACTTCCAACCCCTACGACAGGGTAAGACAGCCGCAATGACACGTGGAATGACGCTGGTGGACACTCCGCTCGTCGTCTTTACGGATGCTAACACTATGGTAAACCGGGAAGCAATACAGGAAATCGTACTTGCTTTCCAAGACCCGAAAGTGGGCTGCGTGGCCGGCGAAAAACGGATCGCCGTACAGACCAAAGACGGAGCCGCTGCCGGTGGGGAAGGTATTTACTGGAAATACGAATCAACACTGAAAGCACTTGACGCCCGCCTCTACTCTGCTGTAGGAGCAGCAGGCGAACTATTTGCCGTGCGTCGTGAACTATTCGAAGCAATGGAACCGGATACGTTGCTCGATGATTTTATTCTTTCGCTCCGGATCACCATGAAAGGTTATACCATTGCTTATTGCACCAATGCTTACGCCATCGAAAGCGGTTCGGCAGATATGCGCGAAGAAGAAAAGCGGAAAGTGCGCATCGCTGCGGGAGGATTGCAGTCCATCTGGCGACTTCGTCCGTTGCTGAATCCTTTCCGCTACGGGACACTTAGCTTTCAATATACGTCTCACCGGGTATTGCGATGGTCTATTACTCCGTTCCTGTTGTTTGCTCTCTTCCCGCTGAATATTGCGATTCTGCTGTTAGGCGGTTCCGCGATATTCTACGGAGTGCTGCTTGCCATGCAGGTTCTTTTTTACGGATTGGGATATTGGGGATATTATCTATCCACCAAACAGATAAAAAACAAGTTGCTTTTTATCCCCTACTATTTCTTATTTATGAATGTCAATGTGCTGAAAGGCATCCGTTATCTGAAAAAGAAAAAAGGAAGCGGAGCCTGGGAAAAGGCGAAACGCGCTGAAAAGTAAAACAAATGCTATTATCTTTTGTTATCCTTACTATAAGACATTAGTCTCTATCATCTAATAAAAAACAGACATGAACAGAATATTACATGATGCGAATAACGCACAAAGAATATTGAAACTGACGGCAGATACAATGCTATTGGTTGACAGGCACGGAGTCTGCGTAGACATTGAGCCTCATTGTGATCTATGGTTTCTGCAAGAGGATATACTTTTAGGAAAAAATATATTTGAGCTTTTACCAGAATATACGAGAGAGAGGGTGATGCCCATCTTCCAGATTGTACTCGAAGAACAAAGAAGCATCAGCAAGAACTTCAAGTTGGTGCTGAAAGGCGAAACTTTTTACTTCAAATGCCTCATGTTCCCTTATGACGGTATGGTGCTTTGCCAATATCGCGACATCACGCAAAGAAGCAACGTAAAAAGACAGTTGGAACAGGCAAATCTCCCCTGCGGGCTATCCAAAAGGTAGCCCAGATAGGACAATGGACGTACAATACGAAACAGAATATTTTTCATTATCTTGGATATACCGGTGTTTTGTGCGAGGAAAATGTGCAAAACCTTGCCATTGAGAAATATGTGGAACTGATTGTAGAAGAAGACCGTCAGAGTTTTATGGAATGGTGTCGGGTGAACGAAAAAGAACTCAACATGGAAAGCATCAGCTACCGTGTCCGCCTGAACGGAGAAATCTTCTATATGCGTATCCAGACTTATCTGCGTGAACAACGCTCCGACGGTAGTTTCAATATCGAAGGCTATATCCAGAACATCACGGACATACAGCATCGTAGAAATGACATCAATACACTGACTCATGCCATCAACAACGCCAAAGAAAGTATCTTTGCCGCCAAGCCCGATGGCACGATTATCTTTGCCAACCGTCGTTTCCTGTACAATCATGGTATTTCAGAAAACGAAGACATCAGTCAATTAAAGATTTACAATGTCGCCGCAGATATGCCTACACAAGAGGCTTGGAACGAACGTTGCAAAGATGTCATACACGGTGGCAGCAGTAACTTTGTGGCTCATCACCCATCTAAAATCAATAAAGGTATATTGGCTTATGAAGGCACGATGTACAACGTGACCAATGATTCCGGAGAAGAAAGTTACTGGTCGTTTGCCCATGATATTTCCGAGAGGATTCGGTACGAAGCCCAAATCAAACGGCTCAACCAAATCATGGATACAACCATCAACAATCTCCCTGCCGGGATTGTAGTGAAGGAAATCAACAACGACTTCCGATACATTTACCGGAATCGGGAGGCCTACAACCGCGATCTTTATAAGAACGACCCTGTCGGCAAGAATGACTTCGATTTCTACCCGCCTATCGTAGCCGAAAAGAAGAGACAAGAAGATATCCAGGTGGCCACCACCGGAAAAGGTCTGCACTGGACTGCTGAAGGAAAGGACAGAAACGGAAACATGATTATCCTCGACAAACGGAAAATCCGGGTGGACGGTGACGAATTGTCTTCGCCTATCATCGTCAGCATCGAATGGGACATCACGGAGCTGGAAATGATAAAACGGGAACTTCAATCGTCGAAAGAGAAAGCGGAAATGTCTGATAGCCTGAAGTCGGCCTTCCTCGCCAATATGAGTCATGAAATACGTACGCCGCTGAATGCTATCGTAGGTTTCTCGCATCTCATTGCCGAAAGCGACGATGCGGAAGAACGGAAGACGTATTATAACATCGTAAACGCGAACAACGAACGTCTCCTGCAACTTATCAACGAGATTCTCGACCTCTCGAAGATTGAATCGGGAACCATCGAGTTTTCCTTCGGACCGGCTAGTCTCCATAATCTCTGCCGGGAAGTGCACGATGCTCATATATTCCGTACTCCGCAGGGAGTAAGCCTTGTCTATGAATCCTCGGACGAAAGTCTGATGATTGAAACGGACAAGAACCGGGTATTCCAGGTGATTTCAAATCTGATTGGAAATGCTGTCAAGTTTACGAAGGAAGGAAGCATCAGTTATGGTTACAAACTGGCGGACAATCAGATTGTATTCCACGTAACGGATACCGGAACAGGAATTGAACCGGAGAAAGTGGGGCGTGTGTTCGAGCGTTTCGCAAAGCTGAACAATCATGCACAGGGCACTGGGTTGGGATTATCTATCTGTAAGTCTATCGTTGAACGTCTCGGGGGCAAGATTTCCGTCAGCTCCGAATTTGGCAAGGGGACGACGTTTACATTTACTTTACCATACACGATTGCAAATCCTGCAAATGTGGATTCTTCAAAGAAAGAGAATGGTGAAGGGAACATTGCTGGAATAGCATCTGCCGGAAAAACTGCTGATTCGAATGTTGACAGTTCTGTAAATACACGGCATGCCTGTATTTTGGTTGCCGAAGATACGGACAGTAACTTCGACTTATTGGAGGCTATTCTAGGTAAAGACCATCAGCTTATACGTGCGCATGACGGAATGGAAGCTGTCACGATGTTCGATGAAGTGAAACCGGATCTTATCTTGATGGATATCAAGATGCCGAATCTGGACGGACTGGAAGCTACAAAAATCATCCGTGAACTGTCTGCCACTGTTCCTATTATTGCTCAAAGTGCCTTTGCATACGAACAGGACCGAAAAGCAGCTGAAGAAGCGGGGTGCAATGATTTTATAGCTAAACCAATAGCGGATGATAAGTTGAAAGCAATGATTCATAAATGGTTGCTTCCTTCGTAGAGAGCTTATCCTCCGGAGAGTGTACAATCTTCATTGAGCACAGATTTTAAGAATACATAAGTATATATATAGTAAACGTATATGACCGTAGAATACATATTATAACAAACGGATATAATTGTAGAGTGCATATTACAGCAAGTATATAATTATAACAAACGTATACGATAGTGATATAATCAGCAAATAATTTAGATTAGATGAAAGCCTTTTACAGACTGTTTTATTACATATCCATCGTGCTGACCAGTATTTTGGCAGGAGTTACCATTGCGGGTGCTTTCGTAGGCAATGCCGCACCGGATAGTTTCAAATTTATGCCTTTCATCGGTTTGGTACTACCGATACTTTTATTGGCTAATCTTGCTTCTGCTATCTACTGGACGATTCGTTGGCGGTGCTGGGTTTTCATCCCTCTGATTGCTATATTCAGCAATTGGGGATATATGAGCTGTGTATTACAATCGCCTTTTTTCAGTCCGGCTTCGTCACCGATGGTTAAAATGAATGTATATACTCCGGGAGTGTTGACGGTTGCTACTTACAACGTCGATGCCTTTAACCACGAGCATACCGGCTACTCATGCAAGGAGATTGCTTCTTACATGAGAAATCTGCAAGCAGATATTCTCTGTTTTCAAGAATTTGGCATTAACGATGAGTTTGGCATCGATAGTATATCCGCAGCTCTTTCTAATTGGCCGTATCATTATATTCCTTCTTCGCCCGAAGGGAAAAATCTGTTGCAACTGGCTGTTTTCAGCCGTTATCCTATCAAGGAGGAGCATCTTATCATCTATCCTGATTCGAAAAATTGCAGTCTTGCATGTGATATTGAAATCAATGGTCGCACCATCCGCCTGTTCAACAATCATCTCCAAACAACGGAAGTAAGCCAGAACAAGCGCAAACTGGAAAAGGGACTTCGTACGGATGATTCCCAAAGAGTGGAACATGCTGCCCTGGGACTTATCGACGGCTTACACGAGAATTTCCGGAAACGGGCCGTACAAGCTGATCTTCTCAAGCAACTGATAGCCGCCTCCCCCTATCCTACTCTAGTCTGCGGTGACTTTAACTCTCTGCCGTCTTCGTATGTTTATCACACTATAAAAGGTGATAAGTTGCAGGATGGTTTTCAAACGAGCGGACATGGGTATATGTATACTTTCAAGTACTTCAAGCATTTGTTGAGAATCGACTATATTCTCCATTCACCAGAGCTGAATAGCACGGATTACTTCTCGCCGGATCTTAATTATAGCGATCATAATCCGGTGGTGATGAGGGTGAAGTTGTAACAAAGAAGATAAAAAGGATAAGAAAAGCGACAGGGATAATCAAACAATGCAAATAACAATAATGCAGTTATCAATAGCGCAAAATAAATAGAGAAAGAGGCTGATATTTTATATAATTCTAATAATTAATAACCGTATAGACTGAAAATACTTAAAAAAAATAATCCCTATGGATTAGTTATCTTGTTTATATCTATCAAGAGAATATCCATGAGCTACTGATAATAAAAAAAGGCTGTCTCGTTTACCAAGACAGCCTTTCATTATTTTGAGATTTTATCAAATTAATGGAATATATAACGAAGACTAAACTGAACAGAGTAAGTAGATCTAAAATCTTTATACTTTGTATAAGTTTCCGTCAGCCTTTTACCACTATTCTTTTGGAATGTATATCCCTTGCCTTCTCCAGTAGTACTATTTCCCTTATCGTAAGCCAAGAGGTTGGTATTATTCACAGTCTTATACAATCCCCAATCTGAATTTAATAAATTCAAGAAGTTCTTAATATCAACACCAAATTGAAGAGTATGGCGCTTACCACCAACTTTTAAATAGAAATCTTGCATAAACTTCAAATCTAATTGATGATGCCAAGGCATTACAACTCCACCACGATCTACATATTCACCTTTGTGCTTCTTCAAATAACTATCCTGATTGATATATGCCCAAAAGTCATCTTTCTGCTGATCTGCAGTGTAAATCTGACCATCCAATTTATAATCATCATATGTTCTATTTACACTATTGTATGTTTTTTCTGCAAATGTCCAATTATTCAATTCTTCTCTTGAAGCTGGAATATATAATAAGTTATTAGCTCCTCCATCACCTACAATATTGCCTGCAAATGTATAAGAATAACGAGCATAACCATAACCACCGGCATATCCCATATTCATTCCCTCATAAATAAATGATAATGAAGAAGCAAATCTCTTAGCATATTCTAAACGATATCCAGCCGAAGCCACAATGCGATGAGGAGAAACATAGGTACCATAACCTGTTTCATGTTCATTAATGCCGCCTACAGAATAAGTATTTGTTCTATATGCAGAAGTTACCTGATCACCAATACCATCACTGTACGCCTTAGCCTTCGAATGTGTATATGCTGCAGATAAATATAAACCAAAATCAAAAGATTTTGCTAATTGCGTTGTTATAGAATAATAATAGGCTTTATGACCACCATTTTCTATATAAAATACGTTCTGGTCATTTTTTGCATTCGTCCATGAAGGATCAGAGTATTTGCTATACCAGTCACGTGTATCATTTGGATTAAAAGTAATCGTAGTTTCTGAAGACTTAATAGCTTTGTTAGAAATAACGGCAGGATTGATGTCTTTATTAAAGATACCTTCTATCGAAAAATCAATATCTCCAGGAAGTTTTGCATCAAAAGCTAATGATGTTTTCCATGTAGACGGCATTTTCAAATCTTTATCAATAATCGTAGGATCTTTAGGAGACTTAATTTCAGCAGTCCCTCTGCCATTTGGATACAATTCATTCAGAACTCCTGATACTGAAGGTTGGAAATGAGGTTTCAAAGCAGCATTATCTATATTTGTATAATAGTACTGGTTCTGCCCGACATTAGAGTTACCAACTGCAGATACTAACCATACAAATGGCAAACGACCTACATAAAGCCCAGTACCTCCACGAAGAACATATTTACGCTCACCAGTAATATCCCAGTTGAATCCTACACGTGGAGACACAGAAATCTTTGCAGAAGGAACTTGATCAGTAGAGTAGCTTACTCCACCAAAATCACATCTTGCAAAATCAGCATTATAGTTATTCTTCAGAGAAGGATATTTAGGCATCTCGAAACGAATACCAGCAGTCAACTTAAAGTTCTCACTAATATTCATCTGATCTTGCAAATACAATGAATATTGCAATGTTTTCATTTCAGCCTTAAATTGGCTATAATCTGCCGCATTAGAATGTGTGATAGCAAAAGCCTTAGGGTATTCATTGTTTACGAAGCTATCCCATGATTTATACACATAATATCCATTTCCTGCTTGCTGAAAACCATTAGTAGCTTTATTATATTCAAACTGAAAGCCAGCCAATAAATTATGAATACCTGTTGTATAAGACAACTCATCGGTAAGAACAAAGGTTCTGGCTTGAGCTAAGTTTCCCGGAGAAAAAACATCAGGACCGATACGTGCATATACCGCACCATCTTCCAAAATATCAATTGTCGGAAAATCAGCTGCTCCCTCATAACTTCTTGGCTCATCTTGGAAAGAATAAGTAACACGTGTTACATTATTCAAACTGCCATCCAACCATTTAGAGTTCCACTCTGATGCATACGATGTAAAATTGTATTCTTTGAAATAACGAGAACTTTCAAAATACATGGCAGCATTATTATTCACATTACCAGATCCTTTGGAAACAACTCCAGCATCATAAATATCTGATGCATAAAAAGGAGAGACAGAAGATGTTGGACCACTATTATCTTTTGAATGAGCGCGCGTAAAACGGAAATTCAATTTATTATTATCATTAATATTCCAGTCCAAACGTGCCATAATTTTATAGGCCGGAGTTTTGATCGAATATCCCTGATAACTACCTGGATCATAGCCATACTTGTCAATAAAGTAGTTACGTATCTCATCCATCTTACCCACTGTGGGACGATTTACATTAGCTGTATTTGATCCCCAATCATCACTGTCACTTAAACGAGCTCTGCTCTTAGGACCAGCTGTAACATTATCTTCATACTCACCATTTACAAAGAAAAACAATTTATTTTTAATGATAGCACCCCCAAAGCTTGCACCATAAAGGTATTTTTGAGATTTCTCACGTATCAACTCCAAGTCTCCTACTTTATCCCCATTCAAATTCTCATTATTTAAATAAGTATAAGCTGTAGCATAGAAATCATTGGTACCACTTTTAGTTACAGCATTAATTGCTCCACCAATAAATCCACTTTGACGAACATCAAATGGAGTTACAGATACAGCTATTTGCTCCAATGCATCCAAAGAAATAGGTGAACCACCACCTGGTAAATTAGAACCGATACCAAATGAATTACTAAAAGCAGCACCATCCACTGTTACAGAAGACTGACGATAGTTACCACCACCTACAGCAAAACCATTACCTGTATTAGCTCCTTGCGGAGTTAAACGCATAATATCATTCATACTACGTCCAACAGTTGGGATCATCGCCATTTGCTCTTCTCCAATATTAGTAATAGCACCCGCACGGTCACTCTTCATATTACTGTTTTTTGAAGCCGTCACTATGATTTCATCCAACAATTCTGAACTCTCTTTCAAAGAAACGTTCAAAACATAATTCTCTCCCAAAGAAAGATTGATTCCCTTGTAAATTGCTGTTTGATAACCAACATAAGAAATTTCTACTTTGTAAGGGCCGCCGGTACGCATACCTTGCAGATTAAATTGACCGCTAACGTTAGTCACAGTACCATAACGAGTACCTGATGGTTCATGAACCGCAACGATTGTTGCTCCAATGATTGGTTCATCCTGTGCGGTCACTTTACCACTCATCGTGGCTGTAGTAACCTGCGCGCTCATCGTGACGGTAATAAATAACATTACTAGCACTAAAAAAGATCGCATTCTCTTTAACATAAATGTAGTTGATTAGTTAATATAAATTGTTTGCTTTTAAAAACTGTGCACAAATATAATTAATAATATTTAGAACTACATTACGATTATACTACAATTTTTTAAGAGAGATAAACGTTTTCCCCTGTTATAAAACGATAAAGGCTCCACAATATTTGCAGAGCCTTTTATTTTGAAACAGAAAGCATTATAAATGCTTCAATCTATTACTTTATACTAGTCAGTCATTAACTTTCTATAACGAACACGTTTTGGTTCTTCATTTCCCAAACGTTTCATTTTGTTTTCTTCGTATTCTGAATATGAACCTTCAAAGTAGAATACATTGGAATCTCCTTCAAAAGCAAGGATATGTGTACAGATACGGTCGAGGAACCAACGGTCGTGCGAGATAACTACTGCACAGCCGGCGAAATCTTCCAAACCTTCTTCCAAAGCACGTAGTGTGTTTACGTCGATATCATTGGTAGGCTCATCGAGCAACAGTACATTACCTTCTTCTTTCAAAGCCATCGCCAAGTGTAAACGGTTTCTTTCACCACCGGACAATACACCGCAGAGTTTTTCCTGATCGCCTCCGGAGAAATTAAAACGGGAAAGATATGCACGCGCATTCACGTCACGCCCCCCCATACGGATCAACTCATTACCACCGGAAATTACCTGATATACACTCTTATTCGGATCAATATCTCTGTGCTGCTGGTCTACATACGCCACCTTTACAGTCTCTCCTACTTCAAATTCTCCTTTATCCACTGTTTCCAATCCCATAATCAGGCGGAACAATGTCGTCTTTCCCGCACCATTAGGGCCAATCACACCGACAATACCATTAGGAGGAAGCATAAAGTTCAAATCGTCAAACAACAATTTATCACCGTATGCTTTAGCCACATGTTTGGCTTCAATGACCTTATTACCCAGACGGGGACCATTCGGAATAAAGATTTCAAGTTTCTCTTCTTTCTCCTTCACGTCCTCATTCAGCAATTTGTCATAAGAGTTAAGACGTGCCTTACCTTTCGCCTGACGGGCTTTCGGAGCCATGCGTACCCATTCCAACTCACGTTCCAGTGTTTTACGACGTTTGCTGGCGGTCTTTTCTTCCATTTCCATACGTTTGGTCTTTTGTTCCAACCAGGAAGAGTAGTTACCTTTCCAGGGGATACCTTCACCACGATCCAGTTCAAGAATCCATCCGGCAACGTGATCGAGGAAGTAACGGTCGTGCGTCACAGCAATAACCGTACCTTCATATTGTTGTAGATGTTGTTCCAACCAATCGATAGACTCTGCATCCAAGTGGTTGGTAGGTTCGTCCAGCAAAAGCACATCCGGTTTCTGCAGCAACAAACGGCAAAGAGCTACCCGGCGACGTTCACCTCCGGAGAGATTTTCTACCGGCTGATCTTCAGGCGGACAACGGAGAGCATCCATCGCACGCTCCAACTTGCTATCCAGATTCCATGCATCAGTTGCATCAATGATATCTTGCAATTCACCCTGGCGAGCAAAAAGAGCATCCATCTTATCCTGATCCTCATAATACTCCGGTAAACCAAATTTCTGATTGATCTCTTCGTATTCTGTCAGTGCGTCAACAATGGGTTGCACACCTTCCATCACTACTTCTTTTACTGTCTTTGTGTTGTCTAAATAAGGTTCCTGTGCCAAATACCCCACGGAATATCCCGGAGAAAACACCACTTCTCCCTGAAAGGATTTCTCCAAACCGGCGATGATCTTCAATAACGTTGATTTACCAGAACCGTTCAAACCGATAATACCGATTTTCGCTCCATAGAAAAACGACAGGTAAATGTCTTTCAGCACATTCTTATTAGGAGTGAATGCTTTGCTCACTCCTACCATTGAGAAGATAATTTTTTTATCGTCAGCAGCCATAATGTATGATTATATATTGTTGATAATGGCACAAAGATAAGAAAAATGTTTGAATTCTTTTGGAGTTATAAAAAAATGTTCTACCTTTGCACCCGCATTCGAAAGAAAGCACTGAAGGATTGATTCGCTAGCTCAGCAGGTAGAGCACAACACTTTTAATGTTGGGGTCCTGGGTTCGAGCCCCAGGCGGATCACGAAACATAAAATTAATCCCTTGATAATCAGTCGTTATCAAGGGATTTTTCTTTTAATATTCTTCACATATACTTATTCAACAAGCATAGAGCGACACGGTAATTCGATTATAAAAGTAGTACCTATCCCCAGTTGGGAATCGACTAATATCCGCCCGTTCATCTTCTCGACGATCAGTTTGCAGATAGGTAAGCCCAGACCGGCCCCTTGAGCAAAGGAATCCAACTTTTCAAACCTTTCGAATATCTTTTCAAGCATATTCTGTGGGATGCCCCGACCGGTATCTTTAACACCGATTCTGACAGATTGGTGATCTACCTCATAGAAGACTTCCACGTGTCCGGTGGTAGTGTTCTTTAAGGCATTCGAAAGGAAATTACTCAAGATCTGTTTGATACGCAGTCTATCCAGTTCTACCAGAGAATCATGTGCCGGATAGTTAGTCAGAAGTTCAACGCCGGATGGTACTTGATGAACATACTCCGCTACACTCTCGTCAAGAAGCTCGGTAAGGTTAACCCAGTCCGGACGCAATTCCAGATAACCGGATTCTATTTTAGAAAGATCAATTACATCATTAATCAGATTTAATAATAGTTTGTTGTTATGTCCAATCAGAGAATTATATAGTTCCTTTTCCGCTGCATTTTCCGTACTAGTCAACAGGCTTGAAAAGCCGACAATAGCATTTAAAGGAGTACGGATTTCATGACTCATATTAGCCAGGAAAGCAGACTTTAACCGATCGGACGCTTCAGCTTTATCACGTGCCTTGACAAGCATTTCTTCTGTCCTTTTCAGTTCTGTGATATCATAATTGATGCTGATAATTTCGATAATCCGGTCCTGCGGGGCATATTTCTTTACTAACAGATTGACATGCGTCCATGTGTATGTGCCATCCTCCCTAAGAACACGCATCTCTTTGCTAAGTTTGGTAGTAAGTCCCTTTCGTGCGTCGTCCAAAAACCGAATCAACAAGGCACGGTCATCAGGGTGGAAATGCCGGTATGTGCCAAAGATGTCGGACAACGGAGTTTCATCCGCTTCACCCACATTTCTGTACCAGCTTTTTTGGGCATAGCCGTGTCCACTCAAAATATTGAAATGAGCATAACCGACCTTGGCATAATCACCGACCAATTCAAAAAACTCCTCAAACTCCTGAATCTTATTATAGGCTACCGTTGTTTCTGTCTTATCCGCATTAATCAATAGATAGTTTATTGGCTGATGCTCACTATTATATAATGTAGTCACTTTAGTCATCAGATCAATCGTACCCTGTTTTTGGGTATTCTGATAATACGATCCGACCTTCGAGAAGTCATAACGGAAAGTAAAGTCGGCGTCTTCATTTTTCTTCAGCCGTTCTTTCATTTCTTTCGGAAAAATAGGATTATCAAAAATATTGATACCCAATACGTCTTCTTTCTTCTCTATATGAAACATTTCTAATTCCTTATCGTTCAGATCCACCAATACCCCATCCATATCGTATAATTCGATACCAATAGGCAAATACTTGAAAATGTTAGATAAGAGACGCTCACTGTATTGCAAAGCTTGGTAAGCAGATGCCATATCAGGACCATCTTGCACTTCAGATATACCATAGACGATTTCGTTTCCGTCTTCATCCGTTTCTTGAAAGCATACCTTGCTACGTACCCAAACAGATCCTTTCACCGTATCAAGCAAATACACCACCTCCGGCCGTTGATACACACCATAAGAATGAACAGTTGTAGAAAGTTGTTCCTCTTTCTGAATACGTTTATTGAAATCTTCAAAACTAATAACTCCGGTCTGATCCAGACCTAATAACTCTACTATAAAGTCAGAACATTCATAATTCGCAGTTGATAAATTGGCTTTCCACCATCCCATATTAGCGTTAGCCATCAACTGCGAGAAAAAGGTAAAATCTTGTAGTCTATTCATAACGCTATTTATCATTTTATTATTTTTCGGGCGCAAAAATATAGATTAGCGACAAATCTAACTTTCAGAAAGACACTTTTTTAGCATATTATAAGAAGATTATTTGTGATTAAACTAAAAAATTTCCGGTTTGGTTTTTTAGAGATTAAGCCGGAAATCGTCAAGTTCTTATTTTATTCAAAGGGATGATCGCCCTTGTTCAGCAGAGTGCGGGCACTGACTCCGAAATTCTTTACCCAATAAGCCTCTCCCAACATACGGCTCAACACGGCCGGATAACTGTCACGATCACGATTCTTGATACGTGCTCCATACGTAATACTATTTCCAATGCAAGCTACACGGATAGCATCTTTATGAGGAACTTTGAAACTACGGAGCCAAGACGTCAGTTCGTCCAACATTTCATTCTTATAGAGGAAACCCTCGCGAATTCCCCATCCATGTCCGCCGGAAGGGTAAATATGAAGTACCGAAGGAACATTGTTCTTGTTCAGCGCCAAATAATAATTAACTCCGTTAGCAGGCGGAACGACTTTATCATCATCACTATATACGATAAAAGCACGCGGTGTATCTTTCGTCACTTGCTTTTCATTAGAATATTCAAGTTCCAATTCAGCAGAAGCATCTTTTCCCAAAAGGTTGTCGTGAGAGCCCCTATGGGTATAAGATTTATCCATCGTAATCACAGGATAAAAAAGAATCTGAAAGTTCGGACGAAGTTCGGGCTTAGCATGAGTGGCAATGGTAGAAGCCAGATGTCCACCGGCAGAAGAGCCCATGATACCAATGTCATTCGGGTTCAAATTCCAGACATTGGCACTGTCACGCACCAATTTCATTGCTGCTTCAGCATCCGAAATGGGTAATGTACGATCACCGTTCGGCATCCGGTATTTTAGCACAATCAATGCAATACCTTGTTTATTGAAATAGGGCGCCCAATCACAGCCTTCGTGTTCGAATGCCAAATGTGAATATCCACCTCCCGGACACGCAACCACAGCACGTCCTGTAGCCAGTTCCGGCACAGGAAGAAATACGCGAAGTGAAGGTTGTTCAATATCAAAAGGTTTCGGAGCATTTTGCGCTACCACTCGTGAACCAGCAAAAAAGAGAAGCAGCAAGATAAAAATAGTAGAAAATTTCTGTTTCATAGTATCTATGTACTTTGATTAATGAATAATTAGATGCGCGAAGATAGTAATTTTGCGTATCTTTGCACCCCATTTTGATTAGAAAAATTATATGCAAGGAATAAAGAATCTGACACAAGGTCCTATCAATCGTCAACTATTTAATCTGGCAATGCCGATCATGGCAACGTCGTTTATCCAAATGGCATATAGCCTCACTGATATGGCGTGGGTAGGAAGACTGGGAAGTGAAGCCGTAGCCGCCATCGGTTCTGTCGGAATCCTGACCTGGATGTCCGGTTCTATCTCCTTATTAAATAAGGTAGGATCTGAAGTGAGTGTCGGACAGTCCATCGGTGCGCAAAGCCAAGAAGATGCCCGCAGTTTCGCGTCTCATAACATCACGATTGCTTTGATTATTTCCATCTGTTGGGGCACACTCCTTTTTATATTTGCAGAACCTATCATACGCATCTATGAACTCGAAGATCATATTACGGCCAATGCCATCCAATATCTACGGATTATTTCTACCGGATTGCCTTTTATTTTCCTTTCCGCTGCTTTCACCGGAATTTATAATGCGGCAGGGCGCAGTAAAGTCCCGTTCTTTATCAGCGGCACAGGATTGATACTGAACATCATTCTGGACCCGCTCTTCATTTTCGGTTTCGGGCTGGGAACCAATGGTGCGGCATACGCTACGGATTGCGGAAGCAAGTGTTTTCCTGATTTTCGTCTATCAGTTGCGTTGCCGGGATGCCCTGCTTGGCGGTTTCCCTTTCTTCACGCGGCTAAAGAAAAATACACGGAGGAGAATCTTTAAACTGGGATTGCCCGTGGCTACTTTGAATACGCTGTTTGCCTTCGTCAACATGTTCCTTTGCCGCACCGCCTCGGAACAGGGAGGACACATCGGCCTGATGACTTTCACCACCGGAGGGCAAATTGAAGCAATCACCTGGAATACCTCACAGGGATTCTCCACCGCACTAAGTGCCTTCATCGCCCAAAACTACGCCGCCGGACGAGTGGAACGGGTACTTAGAGCCTGGTATACGACTTTATGGATGACGGGAATCTTCGGTACATTCTGCACATTACTATTCGTTTTCTTCGGGAATGAAGTTTTTGCCATATTCGTCCCCGAACAGGCGGCCTACGAAGCCGGAGGTGTGTTCCTCCGTATCGACGGATATTCGCAACTTTTTATGATGCTCGAAATCACCATGCAGGGAGTATTCTACGGCATCGGACGCACCATCCCTCCTGCCATTATCAGCATCAGTTGCAACTATATGCGTATTCCGCTTGCCATCCTGTTTGTACGGATGGGCATGGGAGTGGAAGGAATCTGGTGGGCAGTCTGCATCACCACGGTTGCCAAAGGGTTAATTCTTTTGAGTTGGTTCATTATTATTAAAAAGAAGTGTTTGAGTGTTCCTTCAACGATAAAAGGATAATTATCATTTCCCTTTATTAACAAACAAAGGGGCTCTTCCGAGTTATTTTAACTTAAAAAGTACACGCTTGCCAAATAATATGTATCTTTGCATTGTTATTAATAATGCGAAGTGATTCGTATAAAAACATTTTTTATAAACCAATTAAAAAACATCAACATTATGAACAAGATGAAATTTATGGTTCTCTTCATGAGTATTGCCATGATATTTGGTAGCTGTGGAAGTATGAACAACACTGGTAAAGGTGCTGCTATCGGTGGTGGTTCGGGCGCTGCACTAGGTGCGATCCTGGGAGGTGTTATCGGTAAAGGTAAAGGTGCTGCTATCGGTGCTGCTATTGGTACGGCAGTAGGTGCAGGTACAGGTGCTCTTATCGGTAAAAAGATGGACAAAGCAGCAGCAGAAGCAAAACAAATTGAAGGCGCACAAGTAGAACAGATAACAGACAACAACGGATTGCAAGCCGTGAAAGTAACATTCGACTCGGGTATTCTTTTCACTACCGGTAATGCAAATCTAAGTGCTGCTGCTAAATCTGCTTTAAGCAAGTTTGCCAACAATGTGCTCAACCAGAACCGGGATATGGACGTGTCTATCTACGGATATACCGACAACCAGGGCTGGAAGAACAGTACTGCTGCACAAAGCCAGCAAAAGAACCTAAACTTATCACAAGAACGTGCGCAAAGTGTGTCCAGTTACTTGTTGAGTTGCGGTGTTTCCACCAATCAGATCAAGAGTGTACAGGGAATGGGTGAAAGCGATCCCGTTGCAAGCAATGACACTGCTGCCGGTCGCGAACAAAACCGTCGTGTAGAAGTATACATGTACGCAAGTGAGCAAATGATTAAAGATGCACAAGCAGCCGCTAATTAAAAAATTACTGCGCTATACGCGCAACCTGCTGATTTTCTTCTTTGCATCAACACTACTGGCAGTGATTATTTATCGTTTCATGCCGGTTTATGTAAGCGTTCAGCAAGTTTTTTCAGGAGATAAACCCACGTGGAAGCACACGTGGGTTTCTTTTGAAAAGATATCTCCCAACCTGCCGATGGCGGTCATAGCCTCCGAAGACAACCGTTTTGCCGAACACAACGGGTTCGACCTCGTAGAAATCAAGAAAGCGATGAAAGAAAACGAAACACGCAAACGGAAACGGGGAGCAAGCACCATCAGTCAGCAGACAGCCAAGAATGTGTTCTTATGGCCGCAATCGTCGTGGGTACGCAAAGGGCTCGAAGTCTACTTTACGTTTCTCATCGAACTCTTCTGGTCGAAAGAGCGAATCATGGAAGTCTATCTCAACTCTATAGAAATGGGAAATGGCATCTACGGCGCACAAGCAACCGCAAAAAATAAGTTCGGAACAACAGCCGACAAGCTGACCCGGGGACAATGTGCACTCATCGCCGCCACCCTACCCAACCCGATACGATTTAACTCGGCGAAACCTTCGTCATACATACTAAAACGACAAAGTCAGATATTACGGCTGATGAATCTGGTTCCTAAATTCCCACCGGAAGAGAAAGCCGTTGAAAAGAAAAAAAGCAAAAAGAAAAGCAAATAACAAGAAAGAATTTATAACCTAGTTTAATTTACGATTAGACGATTAGGTGATTTACGATTAAGTTATAAAAAAAGAAAGGAGCAATGAGAATCTATCTCTTTGCTCCTTCTGCTAATAAACTTGTTTATATGTGTTATCCCCCAATTATACAAAATCTTTCAATTCCTGTTGCAGACGTTGCCGCGTGAAAAATATGCGACTTTTCACTGTACCCAACGGTAATCCTAATTTCTCTGCAATTTCGCGATATTTAAAACCAGATACGTGCATAGAGAAAGGAATCTTATACTCCCGGGGGAGTGCGTTGACGATGCGGTGCATTTCTTTCAGGTCGTAAGCACCTTCCGTACTTTCAAATCCTGAATCTTGTGGCAGATTTAAGTGATAATAATTATCGGTTGTGTCAACAAAAGTTTGATCGCGTACTATTTTACGGTAGTTATTTATAAAGATGTTGCGCATGATAGTGTACATCCATCCTTTGAAATTTGTGTCCGGAACATATTTTTCTTCATTATCTAATGCTTTTAAAGATGTTTCCTGCAATAAGTCATTTGCTTCTTCACGGTTGGCCGTCAATTTATAAGCAAAACGAAGCAACTCTTCCTGTACTCCAATTAAATCTTTTCTGAAACTTAAACTTTTCATACTTTAATGGTTTTATGGTTAATATTTCGTTTTTCTCGATGTTTGCAAGTTTAAAGGTATTTTGCTTATCAAGCAGGGTAGGATCCGTTATTTTTTAGGGTGAAATTCTATCAATTGACAGATTTTAGGTGCTTTCTGACAGTTTTTAGGTGGTATTTGCGAAATTTACCCCCTACTACTTGGTTAAAAGAACCAAATAGATTACTTTTGATTTTATATTATTAAATAAAACAAAAAGCTATGACCATACTTATTATTGTAGGGATTATTGTATTGCTGGGCATCTTCTTTGCTTCCATGTACAACTCATTAGTGAAATTGAGAAACAATCGTGAAAATGCGTTCGCCGACATCGATGTACAGTTGAAACAACGCCATGATCTCATTCCCCAACTGGTAGACACCGTGAAAGGATATGCCGCACACGAAAAGGAAACGCTCGACCGGGTGATTCAGGCACGTAACGGTGCAGTCGGCGCAAAAACGATTGATGATAAGATAGCTGCCGAAAACCAGTTAAGCTCTGCTCTTGCAGGATTGAAAATCACTCTCGAGGCTTATCCCGATTTGAAAGCTAATCAGAATTTCCTGCAATTACAGGAAGAAATTGCTGATGTAGAGAATAAACTGGCTGCTGTCCGCCGTTACTTCAACTCGGCAACTAAAGAATATAATAACGCCGTACAGACATTCCCATCGAATATAGTAGCAGGAATGACCGGATTCCAAAGAGAAATCATGTTCGACCTAGGGAAGAATGAACGTGCGAATCTGGATCAAGCACCTAAAATAAGTTTCTAAACTCATTATTCACACCGTCCACTCAATTACAAAAGTTGAACACGCATGCAATACGTCGGAATCCAAACACAGCAGAGCCGGAATAATCTGCGCTCTGCGTTTCTACTGTTCCTGTTTCCCTGTCTCGTGGCAGCACTCCTCTATTTATCCTGCTACCTGTTGGTTCTTTTTGGATACGGAAAGAGTATGGAAATAGAAATAATGCCAATGGTCAATCATTTCTTCCTCTCTTCGTTGCCATACACCATGGGAATCGTAATCATCTGGTTTCTGATTGCCTACTGGGCCAACACAAGTATTATCAATTCTGCCACCGGTTCCAAACCGCTGGATCGTATAGAGAATAAGCGCGTTTACAACCTGGTGGAAAACCTATGTATGTCGCAAGGCATGAAGATGCCGAAAATCAATATCATCTATGACAGTTCTCTGAATGCATTTGCAAGCGGCATCAATGAACGTACATACACTGTTACCCTCTCGGAAGGTATCATCAAAAAACTGAATGATGAAGAACTGGAAGCAGTGATTGCGCATGAGCTAAGTCATATCCGCAACCGTGACGTGCGCTTGCTGATAATATCCATCGTCTTTGTCGGTATCTTTTCCATGCTGACAGAAATCACCCTATATACCATCACACACATACGTGTACGCAGCAACAGCAAAGGTAGTGGCGGCATTTTTCTTTTCATTCTACTCGCTTTAGTGATAGCCGCCATCGGTTATCTTTTCTCAAGCCTGATGCGTTTTGCCATTTCACGCAAACGCGAATACATGGCAGACGCGGGATCGGCAGAAATGACGAAGAATCCGTTGGCACTGGCCAGCGCTCTCCGCAAAATATCAGCAGATCCTGCCATAGAGGCAGTAGAAAGGAAAGACGTGGCGCAATTATTTATACAGAATCCTAAAAAGAAATCGAAAAGTATATTCAGCGGAATCAACGGATTGTTTGCCACTCATCCTCCCATTGAAAAACGAATTGAAATACTGGAACAGTTCTAAAAGCCTGTTCTAATTTTCTTCCCAAGCGTTTTTATTCAAAAGTTGATTATGCCCTTAATTGGTCTAAACTTATAAATAACAGGGATTTCTGTTTAATTTTCATTAAAGGAAACAGAACTATCCCTGTCTTTTTCTTATATTTGGTTGTTATACATATATACATCAACCTAAATACAACTGATATGAGAACGAAGAAACAAATCTTTATGCTGTTACTAGCCTTGCTAGTGGGCATCCCTACCCTTTCGGCTCAAAGTAAAAAGGAAAAGAAAGAACAGAAGAAAGAAGCCGTAAAGAAGCTGATTGAATCTGAAAACTACAAGATAGATGTCAACACCGCCATGCCGATGCGCGGACGCTCCATCCCTTTGACATCTTCCTACTCACTGGAAATCAGAAACGATTCGGTCATTTCTTATCTGCCTTATTATGGACGGGCTTACAGCATCCCCTATGGCGGAGGCGACGGGCTAAATTTTAAAGCTGTGCTCAAAGAATACAGTATGGAAATGGATAAGAAAGGAAATGCCGTCATCGAGTTTATCGCACGCAATCCCGAAGACAGGTATGAATACAGAGTCAAAGTATTCCCCAATGGTTCGGCAAGCATTGATGTCAATATGCAAAACCGTCAGTCCATTAGTTTTCAGGGGGAGCTGTATATAAAGGAAGAGAAGTAAGAAACAGAAAACAAGTAAGAAGAACGGGCTAAATATTTTTGTATTATTAGGCGTGGATTGCACGGATTACACGGTTGTTAGAATGATGATTACCATACAGCAACCGTGTAATCCGTGCCTAATTTTATAATATAAACTATTAATTCTTAGCTATCCGATAGAAACAATATGAACACATTCACTCGGGCAATATCTTTTTTATTCTTCCGGCTCTTCCCCACCTTTTAATATAGGCAGGCAAATGTGATATTTCACAGCTAAGATGCGAGTCAGAAATACGGCTGATCCGCCAATCAACTGACAAGCGTAGGACTCCATACCTGCGAGATCGCAAATCCAATATGCAATACCGCCTACGACGCAAGCCATTGCGTAAATCTCCTTTCGGAAGATAAGAGGTATTTCATTGATAAATACGTCACGAATCACCCCACCGGCTGCTCCCGTAATGCTACCCATGATAATCGCCACCCAAAAAGGATACCCCAGAGCAATGCTCTTGCCTACACCTACCACGGTAAACAGTGCCAGACCGATGGTATCGAAAATGAAGAAAGTATTATTGAGCCGGATGAGCCAGCGTCCGAAACAGATGACCCATAACAAAGCCAGTCCTGTACAAATCAGATAGATAGGGTCAGTCATCCATCCCGGTGTCACGTCGAGCAGTACATCACGGATGGTACCGCCGCCGATAGCCGTAGCAAGTCCTACCACATAAGCGCCGAACCAGTCGAAACGTTTCGCCGAAGCTAGCCGGATACCACTAATAGCAAAGGCAAATGTGCCTATAAAATCAAGAATTTGAACGAATGTGGGCATATATTTGTTATTTTGTATGCAAAGTAACGAATAAATTCCGTAAGAAAATGTACTTTTGCTTCACGAATTAAACCGAATTAGGTAGAAACAATATGAAAATAACAATTGTTGCGGGGGCACGCCCCAATTTTATGAAGATAGCTCCCATTACACGCGCTATTGAAGCCGCACGGGCGCTGGGTAAAAGTATCTCTTACCGACTGGTTTATACAGGAAGGAAAGACGATACGAGTCTGGATGCTTCTCTCTTTTCGGATCTCGACATGAAAGCTCCTGATGTATATCTGGGAGTGGAAAGCAGTAATCCAACGAGTTTGACAGCCGGAATCATGGTAGCCTTTGAACAAGAACTGACGGAGAATCCGGCACACGTAGTCCTTGTGGTAGACGACTTGACCGCAACCATGAGTTGTGCCATCGTTGCCAAGAAACAAGGTATCAAGGTAGCACATCTCGTAGCCGGAACCCGTTCTTTCGATATGAAAATGCCGAAAGAAGTCAACCGTATGATTACAGACGGACTATCCGACTATCTGTTCACAGCCGGCATGGTTGCCAACCGCAACCTGAACCAGACGGGAACGGAAAGCGAAAACGTATATTATGTAGGCAACATTCTGATTGATGCCATCCGCTATAACCGGAACCGCTTGCTCAAACCGATATGGTTCTCCGTCCTGGGACTGCAAGAAGGAAATTATCTTTTACTCTCAACCGTCGTGTATTACTCGGCAATAAGGAGAATCTGCGTCAGTTGATGAAAACAATCATCGACAAGTCCGCCGGTATGCCTATCGTTGCACCGCTACATACCTACGTACGTAATGCCATTAAAGAGTTGGCATCGAAGCTCCGAATCTCCATATCATGCCGCCGCAAACTACCTGTTCTTCGGTTATCTGATAAACAAGGCGAAAGGAATCATAACAGATTCAGGAAACGTAGCCGAAGAAGCGACCTTCCTGGGTATTCCTTGTATCACGCTCAACACGTATGCCGAACATCCGGAAACGTGGCGCATGGGAACCAACGAACTTGTCGGAGAAGATCCTGCCCTGCTTGCCAAAACCATGGATACACTGATGCACGGTGAATGGAAACGTGGCGAACTTCCCGAACGTTGGGACGGACGTACCGCAGAGCGTATTGTACAGATACTTACGAGCAAATAACATTTACCCGGCATGTTCCATTCCGTTTCCCGGCATGGGACTGTTAGTTTCACGCCTTGAAACTAATAGTTTCACACCGGGAAACAAAGTGTTTCACACCGAGAAACCAACAGTTTCATGCCGGGAAACAAAAAGTTTCAAGGTGTCGAAACAAAAAGTGTCCTACAACGGGAGCAAAGGTTTCAAATACCGAAACCGGGAGAACGAAATGCGGAAACGGTCTTATCAAAGGATTAACAAAGGAATATTCCTTGATTATCGTACGATATATGCTTGTAAACAACAAAAAACGATGGGTAAAAAAAGTTATATATTCTGTTATCCTTAGAGTTATTTGTTAACTTTGCAGCCCTACTACAAACGTTATGATACAACGATATAACAAAATACTTATACTGTTCTTACTCGTATTGGTAGCTTCCAATGCTTTTGCGCAGCAAATTAAAGGGGTAGTCACTGATTCGGTTACCCACGAGCCATTGATGTATATCTCTGTTTACTACCAGGAAAAGAGAGATATGGGTACCATCACCAATATTAACGGAGAATACAGTCTTGAAGCCCGCAGAAACGGAGGAACACTGGTATTCTCCGCTGTAGGTTATATCAGTAAAACGGTTCGGGTTGGTTCCAACAATCAGACAGTGAACGTTAAGTTAGCTCCGGATAATGTGCTCCTGAACGAGGTTGTCGTGAAACCTCAAAGGAGAAATATTCCCGCAAAAACAATCCGGCAGTGGAATTCATGAAGAAGGTAATCGAACACAAAAAAAGGCACAAGTCCTCGAAGTGAACGAGTACTATCAGTACGACAAGTACGAGAAGATGAAAATGTCTATCAACGACCTCACACCGGAAAAGCTCGAAAAAAAAAAAATATTCATTCTTAAGGGACCAAGTGGAAGTGTCGGAAACAACCAATAAGTTGATTCTCCCTATTTCCGTACAAGAAACGTCCTCGCAAACCATCTACCGCAAAAATCCCGAAAACAAGAAAACGATTATCAAAGGAAAGAACTCCAATGGTATAGAAGAATTTTTCTCTACGGGAGATATGCTTGGCACCGTACTGAAAGACGTATTTGCCGACATCAATATCTACGATGATGATATCCGGTTGCTTCAGCAGCGTTTCGTCAGTCCGATCGGTAACAATGCCATCTCATTTTATAAATATTATCTGATGGACACATTGATGGTAAACAAACGCGAATGTGTCCACCTCACTTTTGTTCCGCAAAACTCGCAAGACTTCGGATTCACCGGACATCTGTATGTATTGAATGATTCTACATACGCCGTTCAGAAATGTACAATGAACCTGCCTAAAAAGACCGGAGTCAACTTTGTCAACCGCATGGACATCACGCAACAGTATGAGCAACTCCCAACGGCAACTGGGTGTTGGCGGATGATGACATGACCGTAGACCTTTCCGGAATTCCAACAAAACAGCAGGTGGATTGCAGGTGGAACGAACCACGAAATATAGTAATTATAAATTCGATCCTATTGAACAACGACTGTTCCGGTTGAAAGGCAGCGTAATAAAGAAGCGGATATGCTCTCGAAAAGCGATGAGTACTGGGCGAGTGTCCGTCAAGTACCATTGACAAAGAAAGAAAGTTCGATGGACGTATTCGTCAACCGTCTCGAACAGATTCCGGGATTCAAATACATCATCTTCGGAGCGAAAGCACTGATTGAGAACTTTGTAGAGACAGGAAGCAAAGAGCATCCGAGCAAAGTGGACATCGGCCCTATCAACACCATGATTTCGAGCAATTACATTGACGGTACCCGTTTCCGGTTGAGCGGTATGACTACGGCTCATTTCGACAAGCACTGGTTCTTGAGCGGATACGGAGCGTACGGTCTGAAAGACGAACGCTGGAAATATAGCGGAACGGTGACTTATTCGTTCAACAAACGCGATTATGTGGTTTGGGAATTCCCGAAACATTATCTTTCGGCAACGTACAGTTATGACGTAATGTCTCCGATGGACAAATTCCTGTTTACGGATAAAGATAATATCTTCTTGTCAGTCAAGACAACGACAGTAGACCAAATGTCGTATATGCGCGACGCCACCATTAATTATGAACTCGAAACGCTGACCGGATTCGGAGTGAAAGCCATGTTGCGCCACCGTAACGACGAGCCTACCGGCAAACTGGAATACCTGCGCAATGATGCCGCACAAACCCGTGTGCACGATGTCACAACTTCCGAAGCAAGTCTGACGCTGCGCTATGCGCCGGGCGAATCATTTGTCAACTCCAAGCAACGCCGCGTGCCTGTGTCGCTGGACGCTCCTATTTTTACGCTCACTCATGCTATGGGTTTCAAAGGAGTATTGGGTGGGGATTACAACTTTAACCGTACGGAAGCAAGTGTGTGGAAACGTTTCTGGCTCCCGGCTTCCTGGGGAAAGATTGATTGCAGCGTGAAAGCAGGTGCAGAATGGAACACGGTTCCTTTCCCGTTGTTAATCCTGCCGGAAGCCAACTTGTCCTACATCACCCAGCGCGAAACGTTCAACTTGATTAATAACATGGAATTCCTGAACGACCGTTACGCTTCCATGTCATTATCCTACGACATGAATGGAAAACTCTTCAACCGTATTCCTCTTATCAAGAACCTGAAATGGAGGGAAATGTTCCGTGTACGTGCTTTGTGGGGAACATTGACGGACAAGAACAATCCGTTCAAGAGCAACAATCCCGATTTGTTCCGTTTCCCGACACGCGACGGTAAATTCACCAGTTTCGTGATGGACCCGAAAGTGCCGTATGTCGAAGCAAGTGTAGGTATCTACAACATTTTCAAGTTGCTGCACGTTGAGTATGTACATCGTTTCACTTATCGTGATAATCCGGGTATCAACAAAAACGGTATCCGCTTCATGGTATTAATGGTATTCTAAAAAATTATGCAACCACTAGCAGAACGGTTACGGCCAAAGACTTTGGATGATTATATCGGTCAGAAACATTTAGTTGGACCGGGGGCTATCTTGCGGAAAATGATTGACGCAGGACGCATCTCTTCATTTATTCTCTGGGGACCTCCCGGAGTGGGCAAAACAACCCTTGCGCAAATCATTGCCAACAAACTGGAAACACCTTTCTATACGTTAAGTGCCGTGACTTCCGGTGTGAAGGATGTGCGCGAAGTAATAGAACGTGCCAAGAGCAACCGCTTCTTTTCACAGTCCAGCCCGATTCTGTTTATCGATGAAATCCATCGGTTCAGCAAGTCGCAGCAGGATTCTCTGTTGGGAGCGGTAGAGAACGGAACAGTCACGCTGATTGGCGCAACAACGGAGAATCCGTCGTTTGAGGTCATCCGCCCTCTCCTGTCCCGCTGCCAGCTTTATGTGCTCAAATCTTTGGAGAAAGAAGATTTATTGGAACTTCTGCAACGTGCCATCACCACGGATGCCGTATTGAAAGAACGCAAAATTGAATTGAAAGAAACAACGGCCATATTGCGCTTCTCCGGTGGAGACGCCCGCAAGCTGCTTAATATATTGGAACTCGTTGTGCAATCGGAAACGGAAGAGACTGTTGTCATCACCGATGAAATGGTGACCGAACGGTTGCAACAAAATCCGCTGGCATACGACAAGGATGGAGAGATGCATTATGACATTATCTCCGCTTTCATCAAGTCTATTCGTGGCAGTGATCCCGATGGAGCGATCTACTGGCTGGCCCGTATGGTGGAAGGAGGCGAAGATCCTGCTTTCATTGCCCGCCGACTGGTGATTTCGGCTGCCGAGGACATTGGTTTGGCAAACCCGAACGCACTGCTTCTCGCTAACGCCTGCTTTGAAACATTGATGAAAATCGGCTGGCCCGAAGGACGGATTCCTTTAGCTGAAACAACGATTTATCTGGCTACCAGTCCGAAGAGTAATTCGGCATACAGCGCAATCAATGACGCACTGGAGTTAGTCCGTTCAACCGGCAATCTGCCTGTCCCCTTGCATCTGCGCAATGCTCCGACCAAACTGATGAAGCAACTGGGCTACGGACAGGAATATAAATATGCACACAGCTATGAAGGTAACTTTGTCAAACAGCAATTCCTCCGGACGAACTGAAAGACAAACGGATATGGCAACCGCAAAACAATCCGGCAGAGCAGAAGCATGCCGAACGGATGATACAGTTGTGGGGAGACAAATTCAAAAATGATATTTTTCAGACACGGATTACGCAGATGCTTTATTTTTAGAAAACGTGAAATCCGTATAATCCTATAATATCAATAGAAAACACGTATAACTTATTATTAATATTGAAATTGAAATGAAGATTGTAGTTTTAGACGGCTATGCCGCCAATCCCGGAGATTTATCCGGGAAGGTATGAAAGTTCTTGGAGAATGTACAATTTATGATCGTACAGCTCCGGAAGAGGTATTAGAACGTGCAGCCGGTGCAGAAGCAATTCTGACTAACAAGGTAATCATCAATGCAGACCACATGGCTGCACTGCCCGAACTGAAATATATCGGTGTATTGGCCACCGGATACAACGTGGTAGACACAGCTGCTGCCAAAGAACGGGGAATCATCGTTACTAATATTCCTTCATACAGCACCGCTTCCGTTGCTCAAATGGTATTTTCGCATATCCTGAACATCACTCAACAAGTGCAACACCACTCCGAAGAAGTGCACAAAGGCCGTTGGACAAACAACAAGGATTTCTGTTTTTGGGACACTCCGTTGATGGAACTGCGCGAGAAGAAAATCGGTCTGGTAGGACTGGGAAACACCGGATATACCACAGCGCGTGTTGCTATCGGTTTCGGTATGCAAGTGTACGCATTGACTTCTAAATCTCACTTCCAATTGCCACCGGAAATCAAGAAGATGGATTTGGATCAATTGTTCAGCGAATGCGATATTATCAGTTTGCACTGCCCGCTTACACCGGATACACGCGAAATGGTGAATGCACGCCGTCTTGCCATGATGAAGCCGACAGCCATCTTAATCAATACCGGTCGCGGACCGCTTATCAACGAACAAGATCTTGCAGATGCTTTGAACAGCGGTAAGATTTATGCAGCCGGCGTAGACGTGCTTTCTACCGAACCGCCTTGTGCCGATAATCCATTGCTGACAGCAAAGAACTGCTACATCACTCCGCACATTGCCTGGGCAACCATAGAGGCTCGCGAACGTCTGATGAATATTGCAATCAGCAATCTTCAGGCTTACATTTCTGGCAAACCGGAGAATGTAGTCAATAAATAATTAGCATTAGTGTAATTCATAACGAGGGTGTCATAATGCCCGAAGTGTTTAGGCACACACGTTAAGTATAAAATATATAAAAAGCTCCCCTTATTTTATCTCTCTACCATGACTTAGAGTGATGTTAAATAAGGGGAGTTTATTTATTCCGACTAGAATCTCTATTTCGAAATTCTATATGGACAATGTATGAGTGTATGGACAAAGTTATTAGTACACAGACACAAGACTAATATACAAATAATATATTAGTATGAGTGTCCTCCTTCATCCATTTCTTTCTCGGTAATCTTATGTCGGTCGATACTACGCCAAGCGTAGAAAATATAAGCAATCACGAACGGAACAAGAATAGAAACATAAGCCATTGTCTTCAGTGTAAATTCACTGGAGCAGCTATTGGCTAATGTCAATGAGCTTTGCAGGTCGGTATATGACGGATAATAGGCAGTGTTGTTGTACCCTGCTACCAGTAGCAAAGACAAAACAGTCAGTACCGTACCGATTCCTACAAACCAGATACCTTTATCAAAAGTCTTTTTAAGCAATGTCTTTCCGATACCGAAAAGAACCAGTACCACCCCAATCAGGAATAAAACCAGCACTACCGGCATTTCGATAAAGTTTGTGAGATACTTGTATGGCTGCATATAAATCTCCTGTGTTTCCGGGTTAACGGCAAAGCCTTCGGACACCAGTGTACGAATGACAAACGACAAAAAGAATACAAGGAACAAGACTGTGTTATTGCGTACTGCACGACGACATTTGTCGGTCAGTTCTTTGTCATCAATATTATTAATGAAATAGAGTGCTCCCAATACACGAGCAAGGAAGAAGACAGCCAATCCGAGAATTACATTCCAGATATTCGTCAACGCATCCAACCCGTGCCAGCCATTTCCCCAATGACTGATTACCGGCATAATAGTGTCTGTCATATTGGCCTTATTAATATAGAAATCAGAACCGGTGAAGAAAGTAGCCACCGCCCCGCCAAGTAACACAGGACCCACTACCCCATTAATCACCAAGAAAGTCTGATATGTCTTTTTACCTAACAGATTTCCTGCCTTACTCTGAAACTCATAACTGACAGCCTGCAATACAAAACTGAAAAGTATAATCATCCAAAGCCAATAAGCACCACCGAAACTGGTACTGTAGAACAACGGGAAAGAAGCAAAGAAAGCTCCTCCAAACGTCACCAACGTAGTAAACGTAAACTCCCACTTACGCCCGGTAGAATTCACCATCATCTTACGATGCTCTTCGGTTTTACCCAGACAGAACAATAATGAATTACCTCCCTGCACAAACAATAAGAACACGAGTATGGCTCCCAGCAAGGAAACGACAAGCCACCAATATTGCTGCAAAAATATATACATAAGTTTCAAGTATTAAGTAATAAGTATTAAGTATTATGCGTCCGGTCCTTTCTTGATAGCTTTCACCATAATTCCGACACCTGCAATCAGCATCACTGTAAACAGGAGCAGGAAGATAAAGAACGTAGTTTGCACGGAGCTTACATCCAGTTTGGAGATAGCAGCCATCGTAGGCAACATATCGCGGATAGCCCACGGCTGACGACCACATTCGGCAACCACCCATCCGGCTTGTCCGGCGATGTAACCCAAAGGAATTGTCAGCAGAGCAATCCAGTGCATCCAGCGCATCTTACTCAAATCCTTTTTATAGATAAAGAAAAGAACGACTATAAAGAACAGGATGAAATATCCGCCCAAGATTACCATTATACGGAATGCGTAGAAGTTGAGAGGAACATTCGGAACCAGTTGGTTCACGTCTTTGATATATCCGTAGCCAAAATAGGGAATATTTTCCTGCAATACATTATATGCAATCTTCGCATCTTCCTCGTGTCCGGCACTCTTTGCAGCACGATAGGCAGCTAATGCGCCGATAGCCGTTTTACCACGTTCTATCTTCTCGGCAGCAGAGAGAGCCTTCGATCCGTCTTTCAACTGATACCCACCTTCGATGATATTCGTAATGCCCGGAACGTAACCGTCCACATTACGCTCGGCAAGGAAAGAAAGCATACTTGGGATTTCAAAACGGAAGAGGAAAGGATCTTTTCCATCGTTGTAAGTCTTCTTTTCAGGGTTCAATACTCCTATTCCGACCAGACCGACATTCGTTCCGCCTTCATACAGACCTTCCACAGCAGCCAGTTTCATCGGTTGTGTCTGGGCAATCTGATAACCGGAACCGTCACCCGTCCAAACAGAAAGCAACGATGCTACCAATCCAAGATTGCACCAATCTTGATGCTGGCCAGTGCAAACTCACGATTACGTTTCTTCAACAAGTACCAACAACTGATACCGACTACAAAATAGCACCCAACACCCAGCCGGACAATACCGTGTGAAAGAACTTATTGACTGCTACAGGCGAGGTAGCCACCGCCCAAAAATCGACCATCTCATTACGGACAGTGTCAGGATTGAATTCCATGCCTACCGGATGCTGCATCCATGCGTTGGCAACGAGAATCCACCAGGCGAAATCGTAGCTCCCAATCCCGTCAGCCAGGTGGAAGCCAAGTGGAAACGTTTACTTACTTTTCCCCATCCGAAGAACATAACCGCGATAAACGTAGCTTCCATAAAGAATGCCAGAATACCTTCAATAGCCAACGGAGCACCGAAGATATCCCCTACAAACCACGAATAATTGCTCCAGTTCGTACCGAATTCAAACTCCAGAATCAAACCCGTTGCCACACCGATGGCAAAGTTAATACCGAAAAGTTTCATCCAAAACTGGGCAGTCTTTTTCCAAAATTCGTTGCCTGTTTTATAATACAGCGTCTCCATGATTCCCATCACCACTGCCAGTCCGAGTGTGAGGGGAACAAAAATCCAGTGGTACATGGCTGTCATCGCAAATTGGGCTCTCGACCAATCGATCAGCGAGGTGTCAATACTTTCAATCATAATCCTATGTAGTTTAAGAGTTAAAAATCAGTAGATTTATCGGGGATGGCACGTTCTATCAGTTCATTTCCCACGTATGTACCTTTGTCGGCATCCGTTGGGTGGTCGCCGAGGAAATCAGGGAAAAAGAACATTTTGAGGATGAAGAACATGACGAATAATTTCAGCAAAATAATAACCCATAGGGTACGTCCTAAGGTCATACTACGGAAACCCTCCAAATAGAAGTTCCAGATCGTAAGCAGTGTATTCTTCATATGTTGACGTTATAATTTGTAATGAGTACAAATATACATTTTTTATAATTAAAACAAACAAGTAGTCAAAAGTTGCAAGATTTGTCGTGTTTTTCTTCAAAACCTACCTATCGACAGAAAAAACATTTAACGGCGAAATAACGTCATCCGTCTATCGTTTTTGCGGCATATATAATATGTACGTACCTTCGCTAACAGTAAATCAATAGAAGTATGAATATGATAAATGTAAGAAGATTGACAGTGATGACATTTCTTGGAGCAAGTATGCTGTCCGGCATATCTGCCCAGGTTTCTCCGCTGCAAGTCGATACGCTGAAAAAAACGAAAATCCCGGATCAATGGGACTTGCAGTCATGCATCAACTATGCAAAGGAGCAGAACATTACAATTCGTAAGAACCGGATCACTGCGGTCAGCACGCAGATTGATGTGAAGACAGCTAAAGCTGCCTTGTTTCCCAGCCTTTCGTTTTCTACCGGCCATCAGGTGGTGAATCGTCCGTATCAGGAGACGAGTAGCCGGGTGAGCGGTAGCGAGATTATCAGTAGCAACAGCAAAACGAGCTACAACGGTAATTATGGACTGAATGCTTCGTGGACTCTATATAATGGCAATAAACGGTTGAAAACGATCCAACAGGAAAAGCTGAATAATCAGATGGCCGAGCTGGATGTGGCGACTTCCGAAAATAATATTCAGGAGTCCATCGCTCAAGTATATATCCAGATTCTTTATGCAGCCGAATCTGTGAAAGTAAACGAAAACACCCTGCAAGTTTCCATTGCGCAGCGCGACCGAGGACAGGAACTTCTGAATGCCGGAAGTATTGCCAAAAGCGACCTCGCGCAACTGGAAGCACAGGTGAGCACCGACCGATACCAACTTGTCACAGCGCAAGCCACTCTTGAAGATTACAAATTGCAACTGAAACAACTGCTCGAGCTGGATGGGGAGAATGAAATGAACATCTACCTCCCTGCCCTGTCCGACGAAAATGTACTGGCTCCGCTGCCTACCAAAAAAGAGATGTGTACATCAGCGCATTGAGCCTTCGCCCAGAGATTGAAGCTAGCAAACTTAATGTAGAGGCTTCCGAACTGGGTATCGGTATTGCCAAATCAAGTTATTTCCCTACCATCAGCCTTAGCGCAAGAATCGGAACCAACCATACCAGCGGCAGCGATTTCACCTTCGGAGAACAAGTGAAAGAACGGATGGAACAACTCTATCGGACTGTCTGTCAGTGTACCTATCTTCAATAACCGTCAAACGAAAAGTGCCGTACAAAAAGCTAAATTGCAGTACGAAACGAGCATGTTATCCTTGCTTGACGAACAAAAAGGCACTGTACAAAACCATTGAAAGCCTTTGGCTGGATGCCAACAGCGCGCAACAGCGTTATGCTGCCGCAAACGAGAAGTTGAAAAGTACACAAATCAGCTATGAGTTGATTAGCGAACAGTTTAATCTGGGAATGAAGAATACCGTAGAACTCCTTACTGAAAAAAATAATTTGCTGCAAGCACAGCAGGAACAGCTTCAGGCTAAATATATGGCTATACTGAATACACAGTTGCTGAAGTTCTATCAGGGAGATCAATTAGCAATATAAAATCTAAAATAAAAGCATAATAAACGAATGAAAACGAAAAAGATTATTCTAATCGCCGTAGTAGTCGTTGTGGTTGTAGGAGCAGGAATATGGCTCTTTGCCGGTTCACCCGCCAAACACAAAGTGACGTACGCCACCGCTACTGTCAGTAAAGGCGATATTTCAAATTCGGTGACTGCTACCGGAACGATCGAACCGGTGACGGAAGTAGAAGTCGGTACGCAGGTGTCCGGTATCATCGACAAGATTCACGTAGATTACAACTCGGTAGTAACCAAAGGACAGCTGATTGCTGAAATGGACCGCATCACATTGCAAAGTGAACTGGCCTCACAGCAGGCAACTTACGATGGTGCGAAAGCCGAATATGAATATCAGAAGAAAAATTATGAACGCAGCAAAGGCTTGCACGAAAAGTCATTGATTAGTGATACGGACTTCGAACAGGCGCTCTACAATTATCAGAAAGCGAAAAGCAGCTATGACAGCAGCAAGGCATCGCTCGCGAAAGCGGAACGTAACCTGTCTTACGCTACCATTACTTCACCGATTGACGGAGTTGTTATCAGCCGTGATGTAGAAGCAGGACAAACCGTTGCTTCCGGATTCGAAACTCCGACCCTGTTCACCATTGCTGCCGACCTGACACAGATGCAGGTAGTAGCCGATGTGGATGAAGCAGATATAGGCGGTGTAGTGGAAGGTCAGCGTGCCAGCTTCACGGTAGATGCTTATCCGAATGATGTATTCGAAGGTGTGGTTACACAGATTCGTTTGGGCGACGCAAGCAGTACGAGCAGCAAGCAGCACTACCACCGTAGTTACCTACGAGGTAGTCATCTCTGCCCCCAACCCCGACTTGAAACTAAAACCGCGTTTGACGGCTAATGTAACGATCTATATTCTTGATAAAAGATGTACTGTCTGTTCCGAACAAAGCCTTGCGATTCACACCGGAAAAACCGTTAATCGGCAATAATGATATAGTGAAAGATTGCGAAGGCGAACACAAACTTTGGACTCGCGAAGGAACTACATTCACCGCTCATCCGGTAGAAGTGGGAATCAGCAACGGCATATCCACCGAAATTATCAGTGGTATTCCTGAAGGGACAAAGGTGGTAACAGAAGCTACTATAGGTGTAATGCCCGGTGAAAACATGGGACCTGAAGGAAATATGGAAAATGGCGGAGAAAGAAGTCCGTTCATGCCGGGCCCTCCGGGAAGTAAGAAGAAAAAATAATTATTCAATGTGCCAATAACGAATTGGCGCATTAGCACATTATTTACGATGAAAAAAGTAATTGAAATACAAAATATCAAACGTAACTTTCAGGTAGGCGACGAGACCGTTCACGCATTGCGGGGCGTTTCGTTCAATATCAATGAAGGGGAGTTTGTCACCATCATGGGTACTTCCGGTTCAGGAAAATCCACACTGCTTAATATATTAGGCTGCCTGGACACCCCGACAAGCGGAGAGTATCTGCTCGACGATATTCCCGTACGTACGATGAGCAAGCCTCAACGTGCGGTACTAAGAAACCGGAAGATTGGATTCGTGTTCCAAAGCTACAACCTGTTGCCTAAAACAACGGCTGTGGAAAATGTGGAACTACCGCTGATGTATAACTCTGCCGTCAGTGCTTCCGAACGTCGTCGTCGCGCTATCGAGTCTTTACAGGCCGTAGGATTGGGGGATCGTCTGGAACACAAATCCAACCAGATGTCCGGCGGGCAGATGCAACGGGTAGCCATTGCACGTGCATTGGTCAACAACCCGGCAGTGATTCTTGCCGACGAAGCGACCGGAAACCTCGATAGCCGTACCTCTTTTGAGATACTCGTACTGTTTCAGAAACTTCATGCAGAGGGACGTACGATTATCTTTGTGACACATAATCCCGAACTTTCACAATATAGCAGCCGGAATATCCGTCTGCGTGACGGGCAGGTTATTGAGGATACAGCCAATCCGAAAATTCTGTCTGCTGCCGAAGCGCTGGCTGCATTGCCGAAAGAATGACGAGGATTAATAATTATTCAATGTGCCGATATACTAAGCAATTCATGTGATGGAACAATAAACAAGATGATATGCTATACCTTCAGGAAATTGCCCCATTAGTATATAGACAATATTAGAAATTAATTCATTATGAATGGAACTAATTTATTTAAGATAGCTCTCCGGGCATTGGCGAACAATAAGCTGCGTGCTTTTCTAACCATGCTCGGTATCATTATCGGTGTTGCTTCCGTCATCACGATGCTGGCTATCGGACAAGGTTCGAAGAAAAGCATCCAGCAGCAGATTTCCGAGATGGGATCGAACATGATTATGATTCATCCGGGAGCCGATATGCGTGGAGGTGTCCGGCAGGACCCGTCTGCGATGCAGACTTTGAAGCTTGCCGATTACGAGGCCTTGCGCGATGAGACCAGTTTCCTGTCTGCCATCAGTCCCAATGTCTCGTCATCGGGGCAGCTTATTGCCGGTAACAACAACTATCCGGCTTCGGTGAACGGTGTCGGAACAGAATATCTCGATATTCGCCAACTGACTGTTGAGAATGGAGAGATGTTCACAGAAGCCGACATACAGAGTTCGGCCAAAGTGTGCGTGATCGGAAAGACCATAGTAGACAATCTTTTTCCGGACGGAAGTGATCCGGTAGGTAAGATTATTCGTTTCAGTAAAATACCGCTTCGTGTGGTAGGTGTGCTTAAAGCCAAAGGCTACAACTCCATGGGACAAGACCAGGATGCAGTAGTGCTTGCACCATACACCACAGTGATGAAACGTCTGCTTGCCGTTACGTATTTGCAGGGAGTATTTGCCTCTGCCCTCACCGAGGATATGACGGACTATGCAACTGACGAAATCAGTACGATCCTCCGTCGCAACCATAAACTGAAGCTTCGGATGACGATGATTTTACTATCCGTACCCAACAGGAATTGAGTACAATGCTCAACTCAACCACCGATCTGATGACCACACTGCTTGCTTGCATCGCAGGTATTTCGCTGGTAGTGGGTGGTATCGGGATTATGAATATCATGTATGTATCCGTTACGGAGCGTACCCGTGAAATCGGTCTGCGTATGTCTGTTGGCGCACGCGGGGTCGACATTCTAAGTCAATTCCTCATCGAAGCCATCATGATTAGTATCACGGGAGGTATTATCGGAGTGATTATCGGCTGCGGGAGCCAGTTGGATTGTCAAGAGCGTAGCGCATTGGCCTATCTATATCCAGCCGTGGAGCGTATTCCTCTCCTTCGCAGTATGTACAGTTACAGGGGTCTTTTTCGGATGGTATCCGGCTAAGAAAGCAGCAGATTTAGATCCGATAGAAGCCATCAGATACGAATAATTGATTGACAACCGTCGGTTGTCAATTAAAAATTATCTTTGTCTTTATGAAACAAACCTTTACATCCGCACGTCGTCCCCTGGAAGTACTGATACACATTATCAGCTGGGGGATTATGTTCGGTTTCCCGTTCTTCTTCGTCGAACGTGGGAAACGGGAACATTAACTGGATGGCTTATACACGCCATCTCGCCGTACCACTCTCTTTTCATGATTGTGTTCTACGTGAATTATTTCATTCTTGTGCCGCGCTATCTTTTCCAGAGTCAGGCCAAAAGATATATCGTCTACAACATTATCTTTTTATGTGTCATCGGCATTTTGTTACATCTCTGGCAAAGTCTGACGTTCGATCCGTCATTCGCTCCCAAATCAAAAAGACCGGGGATGCCTCCGGGATGGTTGTTTTTCCTTAGGGATATGTTGAGTCTCGTATTCACTATCGGACTAAGTGCCGCTATCCGCATGAGTGCCCGATGGACACAGAATGAAGCTGCCCGAAAAGAGGCGGAACGGAACCGTGCGGAAGCGGAACTGAAGAACCTGCGGAACCAACTGAACCCTCACTTTCTGCTGAATACGCTGAATAACATCTATGCATTGATTGCATTTGATTCGGACAAGGCGCAACAGGCAGTTCAGGAGTTGAGCAAACTGCTTCGTTATGTGTTATATGATAACCAGCAGACATACGTTCCTCTCTGTAAGGAGGTCGATTTTATCCGCAATTACATCGAACTGATGCGCATCCGTCTGTCCGCCAACGTGCAGATGATTACTAAATTCGATATTCAGCCCGACAGTCAGACGCTCATTGCCCCGCTTATCTTTATCTCTTTGATAGAGAACGCTTTCAAACATGGCATCTCTCCTACTGAATCGAGTTTCATCAGTATTCATATTTTGGAGAATGATAAGGAAGTGATTTGTGAAATCCGCAATAGCAATCATCCTAAGACAGTGGAGGATAAGAGTGGCTCGGGCGTGGATTGGAACAAGTCAGCCGCCGGTTGGAGATACTTTATCCCGGAGCTTATACGTGGTTGAAAGGCGTCTCAAAAGACGAAAAGGTATACGAATCGAGATTGAGTATCAAGATTAGAGAGTAGAAGATTCAGAAACAGTTGAATATCAAACAAGAATATAAAACTTTAGATATAAAATAGTATGATGTTACGTTGCGCAATCGTTGACGATGAGCCTTTAGCTCTTAGCTTGTTAGAGAGTTATGTGAGTAAGACTCCGTTCCTGCAACTTGCAGGAAAGTATTCCAGTGCGGTTCAGGCGATGAAAGAATTGCCGGGCGAAGAGGTCGACCTCCTGTTTCTGGACATTCAGATGCCGGAGCTTAACGGTCTGGAGTTCTCGAAGATGGTAGATCCGCATACCCGTATTGTGTTTACCACCGCTTTCGGACAGTATGCCATCGACGGTTATCGTGTCAATGCCCTCGATTACCTGCTAAAACCAATCTCATACGTTGATTTCCTGCAAGCTGCCAACAAAGCTCTCCAATGGTTCGAACTCGTGCAGAAACCGGAAGAGATAGACAGTATCTTTGTGAAAAGTGACTACAAACTGGTACAAGTGGACTTGAAGAAAATCATGTATATCGAAGGACTGAAAGATTACATCAAAATATATACGGAAGACGCTCCCAAACCTATCCTGTCACTGATGAGTATGAAAGCCATGGAAGAGCTCTTGCCATCCAGTCGTTTCATACGTGTGCACCGCTCATTCATCGTACAAGAAAGATAAAATACGTGTGATTGACCGCGGACGTATCGTGTTTGACAAGACATATATTCCTATCAGCGATAGTTACAAGCAAGTTTTTCAGACTTTTCTTGACGAAAGGAGCTGATTATTCATTATTTTATCGGTAAAAAAGTGATTTTTGTCGATTATAGTTTGCCAAAATCCGTTTTATATCTACCTTTGCAAAGAACAGAAAGGGATTGTGAAATTCCAAGAATAGAATAGTTTAGTTAAGTCTAGTTTAGTTTTTGTGTTGATAGCTCCCTCGTCGGCGGACGAACTAGGGAGCTATTTTTATATATTACAGGAATATTATTGCACAAAATATACATATTTTCCATAACTTTGCAGCGATAAAGTCTCACACAAATGGAATATAGCGTAGAAGAACTAAAAAGTGCATTAATAGAGAAATGCGAGTGAAGGTATCCTATATGCAACGGTGGCAATGGATAGACGTACCAAAGAGATGATTCTTCCTGATACTTTAGAAGGAGCCCTGAAACATCCGGAATACTTTGTATGTACCTGCAGGAGAGTGAAAGATCAATATATAGTGGAGGAGATTACCAAAGTGTAATACTCCCCCCAGTCTTTTATTTTTTATTCGCCCAATTCTCCCAGCAAATCGTAGGAAGGAGCAAAGAAAAGCGTTCCTGTTACAGCTGTGCTGAAGTCAAGCAAACGATCGGTATTCCCTACCGGATTGCCGATGAACATACTTTCCAACATCTGCCGGGTCGTACTGAACGTACTTGCATAACCGATGAAGTATGTGCCATATTCTCCCCTAGACGTATTGGCAAACGGCATGTTGGCACGTACAATTTTCAGGTCATCACCAATATTAGTGACGGCATTATGCGCATTTTGAGGTTTCTCCTCGTCAGACAGCTCGACATCGTTAAACTTACGACGACCGATCACTTTCTCCTGTTCTTCCACAGGCAGAGCGTTCCATGCAACCATATCGTGAATGTACTTCTGTACAAAAACATAACTTCCTCCTGCAAAATCAGCATCCTCCTCTCCTACCACCGCAAAATGATAAGGATTCTCATCAACTGCCGGATTCTCTGTTCCGTCTACAAAGCCGATAATAGCCTTGCCGTCCATATATCTGAAACCGTGAGTTTCATCGACAGGTTCAACTACGCCCTGGAGCTTCTCGTCAATGATAGAAGCAAACTCAAAACACAACCCCATCTGTTTTGCACGGATATGAAACAAGATGTCGCCCGGAGTAGAGACTGCCGTGTGCTTCTCCGCCTTTGATCTCTTCAAAAGTGTTCAGTTCTTTCGGTTTTCCCTTTTCCGGGAAAAGACGGCTCCAGGCATCGGCGCCAAAGCCCATCGTACAACTGAACATCAGTTCGGGGAAACGATTACGCATGCTGCGAATCATGCCCGAGAAATTAGCGCATACATCTTTTACTTTATCAAGAGTTTCGGGAGTATCTTTTAGAGTATAAACAATAAAATAACATTTTCACCTTGTTTCCCGGCTACGTCCTGCGGGATATTACCTCCAAATGAATTTTGATAAGGATTCATATTTTTCTTTTTTTCTGTTAGTTTCGTCAACGAAACAGTTCTGTTCTAACTCATCTTTTTATTACTATCGTCAATATATGCGGCAGCCCCGCTTTATCCACAAATAGCTCTACATTCTGCGCGTGATGAGCTATATAGGCTGCGGGACCAGTGTCTCCCGAATTACAGATTTCTTCTACTACGTCGACTTTATTTTTTCCGGTAATCAGGAAAATGACATAGCGGGCATTCTGAATGGGGTATCCCGTCATTGCGATGCGCTTCTGCCCGTTACGGGGATGAGCGCTGACTACATAAATAGAGTTTGAAGTCAGCAAATCTTCTTGCCCGGGAAAGATGGAAGACGTGTGTCCGTCGTCTCCGGCCCCCAACAGTACAATATCAAATTCGGGCCAACCACGCTTCAGCGGCACTTGCTGCCGGACTAACTCCGAATAACGGACCGCTTCTTTCGCAGGCTTCGCCTCTCCACGAATACGGAATACATTCTCATACAAAATAGGAGTGATACCCAAAAGGAGGTTGCGCATCATTCCGTAATTACTGTCCGAATCATCGGGAGGCACACAACGTTCATCCACCCAATAAATCCGCATACGATCCCACGGGGTAATTTCCATGTATTCATTCGCCCACAAATCGAACATCAGAGCAGGGTGTATTACCACCACTAACTGCGATATTGAACACTCTGTCCGGCTCTTCATTCATGATTTCCACCAGGCGGAGTATCAATGCTCGTGAAGTTTCAATAGATGAAGGAAAAAACTGATAGTTTCATAATTCACAATATTGATCTGTATTCGTCAAATTCTTACAAGGATTCGTCCAGTCAGCCCCATGTTCGTGCATCATTGCTTCACTTTCCAAAGGTCCCCACGTACCTGCGGGATAACCGTAAAGAGGCGCATCGGGTTATCTTTCCAATAGCGGAGCACCGGATCGAAGAATTTCCATGAGGCTTCTACTGCATCACTTCGAGTAAATAAAGTCGGATCGCCCTGGATACAATCATCTATCAGACGGGCATAAGCGTCACCACTAGGCACACCGCCCAACTGTGCATAACTGAAATCCATCGTCACCTGGCGCACTTCAAAACCTGCGCCGGGGTACTTTCATTCCGATTTTGAGCACTATTCCTTCATTCGGTTGCAAACGAAGAATCAATTTATTAGCCCGCGGACAGTTGCCACCGGCACAATGAAACATCTGGTGAGGTGTTTCCCGGAAATGCACAACGATTTCCGTTACTTTCGTCGGCATTTGTTTACCTGTACGAATGTAGAACGGAACGCCACTCCAGCGCCAGTTACTAATGCCCAGTTTCATGGCAATATAAGTTTCCGTGCGCGAATCGGGAGCCACTCCTTTTTCTTCACGATAGCCTTTTTTATTGCCGGAGGCTGTATATTGTCCACGAACGATATGTTCGTTCAAATCCACTTCATTCAACGGGGTGAGAGATTCGTAGACCTTCACCACTTCGTTGCGGAAATTGTCCGCGTTGAAAACAGCGGGCGGTTCCATAGCCGTAAGGGCTACGAGCTGTATCAGGTGATTTTGCACCATATCCCGCAGTGCACCTGCCGTCTCATAGAATCCGCCACGTTGTTCGATACCCAGATTTTCTACGGCTGTGATTTCTACGTAGTCGATATAGTTACGGTTCCAGAGAGGTTCGAAGATACCGTTGGCAAAACGGAAAGCCAGTACATTCTGGGCTGTTTCCTTACCGAGAAAATGGTCGATACGGTAAATTTGATGCTCATTGAAAACAGAAGCATACGTTTTATTCAGTTCAAGTGCCGATTCGAGATCATAACCGAAAGGTTTCTCGACGATGATACGTGAATGGGGAGTGTTGAGTCCGGCAGCTTTGAGGTATAAGGGCACTACTCCGTACAGTGACGGCGGAGTGGCTAGGTAGAACAGCAGGTTGTCCGGGTCTACCTCACCAGTTAAGTCGACCAGACGTTGGCGGAGTTGCGGGTAACCTTCTTCTTTTGCCGGGTCCATCGGTAAATAGTAGAGATGGGAGACAAACGAAGCCATCAGAGCTGTGTCCTGTTCTTCGGACTTTACGAACTGTTGCAGTTCTTCTAAGATATAGGAACGGTAGTTATCGTCAGAGTAGACCGTACGCCCGATACCCAATATAAAACTCCCGGTCAACCGTTTTCACGGTAGAAACTCAGCTTACGCTTGGTCAATCACCGCACCGAAAATTATCATTCACGGTTGAATTTCTGGAGATGGTAAAGGGCAGGCATCAGCGTACGCTTGGTCAGATCACCCGACGCACCGAAAATTATCATTGCAAATTTATCCACTTTATTAATTTCTAAATATAAATTATAGGTTTACTCAAACATTATATGTACCCGATTTCGTATCTCCTCCGCCTGTCCAGTTCTCGTGGAAGAACTGTCCACGCAACTCGTCTTTGCGCTCGAAAGTGTGCGCGCCGAAATAATCGCGTTGTGCCTGCACAAGATTGGCGGGCAGATCGGCAGATGTGAGCGAATAGAAATAGTTCAGCGCAGAAGAGAAAGCAGGAACAGGAAGTTCTTCTTTCATGGCTTCCGCCACCAGGTTTTTCCATCCGAGAAGCAATGTTTTCATTTCTTCTTTAAAATAAGGAGCCAACAACAAGTGTTTAGGCTTGTCGGTGGCTTCGAAGGCGGCTGCAATATCGTTCAGGAATATACTGCGGATGATGCATCCCTCCACGCCACATACGCGCAATGGAAGCCAGGTCGAGATGCCAGTCGAAAGCGTCGGAAGCACGTTGCAACACGGCGAATCCCTGGGCATAAGAGACGAGTTTGGAAGCATAAAGAGCAGAAAATATATTCTTTACGAGTTCCACCTTATTATATATAGGTTGTGTATGTTGACACTGATATTGTCTGGAAGCCAGATGACGCAAGTCTTTCTGTGCAGAAAGGCTTCGTTCGAATACCGCTGTGGCAATCAGCCCTAACGGCATACCGAGTTCCATCGCATTGATAACCGACCATTTTCCGGTTCCTTTCTGTCCGGCTGCATCCAGGATTTTATCAATGAGATAACCTCCGGATTTGTCTTTATGCCGCAGAATGTTGGCGGTGATTTCGATCAGATAGCTGCGTAGTTTGCCTTCGTTCCAACGGGCAAAGACATCAGCCATTTCCTCATTGGTCAGATCCAGCAACTTTTTCATCACCCAATAGGCTTCAGCAATCAGCTGCATATCACCATATTCGATACCGTTGTGAATCATCTTCACAAAATGACCCGAGCCGGCAGGACCCACCCATTGACAACAAGGAGTGCCGTCCGGTGCTTTTGCCGCAATACTTTGAAGAATCGGTTTCACTTCCGGCCATGCTTTTCTCCGAACCACCGGGCATGATAGAAGCTCCATTCAAGGCTCCCTTCTTCACCACCGGACACTCCGCTACCGACGAAAGAAATCCTTTTGATTCCGCCAGTTGGACGCGGCGGTTCGTATCTTCATAATTGGAGTTACCACCATCAATAAGAATATCTCCCGGTGAAAGCAACGGGAAAAGCTGATCCATCAGTTCGTCAACCGGACTTCCGGCACGAACCATCATCATTATCTTACGGGGAATAGCTATCGAATCTACAAATGCTTTTATATCTGTGAATCCTTCGATGTTTTTACCTTTTGCACGACCATTCATAAAGCGATCTACCACCCCTTCCTCTACTCCGGGAACTGTACGGTTATAAACCGACACGTGCCATCCCTTACTCTCCATGTTTAAAGCAAGATTCTCGCCCATCACAGCCAAGCCGATAAGTCCGATATCTGTTTTATTCTGATTTGCCATAACTTATATATTTTGAATATTCTTTATCTTAGTAACAGTTGAAATGCACATTTGTTCGCAATATTTTAGATTAAAATATTATTTTTGTGGTCTACAAATAAAATCAAGGATGAAGAAGATCAAAATCGGTTTGTTGGCACGCATCGTAATCGCCATCATTTTGGGTATTGCCATCGGCACTTTTTTCCCGGCTCCGCTAGTGCGAATATTTGTTACGTTCAATGGCATTTTCAGCGAGTTTCTCAATTTCTCTATCCCGCTGATTATCGTCGGACTGGTAACGGTGGCTATTGCCGACATCGGAAAAGGTGCAGGAAAAATGCTGCTCGTGACAGCTTTGATCGCCTACTTCGCTACTCTTTTTTCAGGCTTTCTCTCCTACTTCACAGGAGTCACCGTGTTTCCGTCACTCATCGAACCGGGAGCGCCGCTTGAAGAAGTGAGTGAAGCACAAGGAATCCTCCCCTACTTCTCCGTCTCCATCCCACCGCTGATGAACGTCATGACAGCTCTGGTTTTAGCTTCACACTGGTTAGGACTGGCGTCACTGAACAGCGACGCATTGAAAAACGTGGCACGTGATTTTCAGGAAATTATCGTACGAATGATTAGCGCAGTCATTCTGCCTTTGCTGCCGCTTTATATCTTTGGCATATTCCTCAACATGACACATTCGGGACAAGTATATTCCATCCTGATGGTGTTTATTAAAATTATCGGAGTCATCTTTGCTCTTCACATCTTCCTGTTAGTTTTTCAGTATTCCATTGCGGCACTGTTTGTACACAAAAACCCGTTTAAATTACTTAGCAAAATGCTGCCGGCTTACTTCACGGCATTGGGCACACAATCTTCGGCAGCCACCATCCCCGTAACGCTGGAACAGACCAAAAAGAACGGGGTATCTGCCGAAGTGGCCGGTTTCGTGATTCCGCTCTGTGCCACCATTCATCTGTCGGGCAGCACACTGAAAATCGTAGCCTGCGCACTGGCATTGATGATGATGCAGGGAATGCCGTTCCTTGTTTGCCGGATTTATCTTCATGCTGGGCATCACAATGATAGCCGCTCCGGGGGTTCCGGGCGGAGCTATCATGGCCTCCCTGGGAATTCTTCAATCCATGCTCGGCTTCGACGAATCGGCACAAGCTTTGATGATTGCGCTTTACATCGCCATGGATAGTTTCGGTACTGCCTGCAACGTGACGGGCGACGGAGCTATCGCTTTGATTATCGACAAAATAATGGGGAAAAAACCGTGCTGAATGACTGTGCTGAAAAATAATTGGGTAGTAGCTTGGCTGGCTCACAAAAAATGCCGACATTTGCACCCACATTTTCAATTATATTAAATAATAGCGTATGAAAAAAGCCCTAATTTCAGGCATCACCGGGCAGGATGGTTCTTATCTTGCCGAATTTCTATTGCAAAAAGGTTACGAAGTACACGGTATACTCCGTCGTTCTTCTTCGTTCAATACAGGACGTATTGAACATTTGTATTTTGACGAGTGGGTGCGCGACATGAAACAGAAACGTACGATCAATCTGCATTATGGGGATATGACAGATTCTAGTTCGTTAATTCGTATTATTCAACAGGTGCAACCGGATGAAATCTACAATCTCGCTGCTCAAAGCCACGTGAAGGTTTCATTCGACGTTCCGGAATACACGGCCGAAGCGGATGCTATCGGTACGTTGCGTATGCTCGAAGCGGTACGCATCCTGGACTGGAAAAGAAACCCGCATCTATCAGGCTTCTACTTCCGAATTGTTCGGTAAGGTGCAGGAAGTTCCACAAAAAGAGACAACTCCATTCTATCCCCGTTCTCCGTATGGGGTAGCCAAACAATATGGTTTCTGGATTACTAAAAACTACCGCGAAAGCTATGGTATGTTTGCCGTAAACGGAATCTTGTTCAATCACGAGAGCGAACGCCGTGGCGAGACATTCGTTACCCGTAAAATTTCGCTTGCTGCCGCACGTATCGCACAGGGCGAACAGGACAAACTGTACCTGGGTAATCTGGATGCACGTCGCGACTGGGGATATGCCAAGGATTACATCGAATGTATGTGGCTGATTCTGCAACATGACGTTCCCGAAGATTTCGTAATTGCTACCGGAGAAATGCACGGTGCGCGCGAATTCGCAACGTTAGCATTCAAGGAAGCAGGCATCGAACTTCGTTGGGAAGGTGAAGGCGTGAATGAAGAAAGGTATCGACGTAGCTACCGGAAAGTCTTTGGTAGAGGTTGATCCTAAATATTTCCGTCCGTCAGAGGTGGAACAACTGCTGGGTGACCCGACTAAAGCAAAAACATTGTTAGGATGGGATCCATGCAAAACATCATTCGAAGAACTGGTAAGTATCATGGTTCGCCACGATATGGAAAAGGTGAAGCGATGATTGCTACCAAACATTAAATGAATTTCATTTCACCACAGAGGACGCAGAGGACACGGATTATATATCCTCTGTGCCTCCGTGTCCTCTGGTGAACTAATAAAAGATAGAATGGAAAAGAATGCAAAGATATATATAGCAGGACACCGCGGACTTGTGGGATCTGCTATCTGGAAGAATTTGCAGGATAAAGGATACACCAATCTGATAGGCCGCACGCACAAAGAGCTTGACCTGCTGGATGGAATGGCTGTCCGTAAATTCTTCGATGAAGAACAACCGGAATATGTATTCCTTGCCGCTGCCTTTGTGGGTGGTATCATGGCGAACAGCATCTACCGTGCCGACTTTATATACAAGAATCTGCAGATTCAACAGAACATTATCGGAGAGAGTTTCCGTCACAACGTGAAAAAGTTGCTCTTCCTCGGTAGTACGTGTATTTATCCACGCGATGCCGAACAGCCGATGAAGGAAGATGTATTGCTTACTTCACCGTTGGAATATACCAACGAGCCGTATGCAATCGCCAAAATTGCCGGACTGAAAATGTGCGAGAGCTTCAACCTGCAATATGGAACGAACTACATCGCCGTGATGCCGACAAACCTTTACGGCCCGAATGATAATTTCGATTTGGAACGCAGCCATGTATTGCCTGCCATGATTCGCAAGATTCATTTGGCACACTGTCTGAAAGAAGGAAACTGGGAAGCTGTACGCAAGGATATGAACCAACGTCCGGTGGAAGGTGTCAATGGCGACAGCTCGAAAGAGGACATTCTGGCTATTCTGGAAAATACGGAATCAACGAAACAGAGGTCACTCTCTGGGGTACGGGTACTCCTCTCCGCGAATTCCTCTGGAGCGAAGAAATGGCGGATGCCAGTGTCTTCGTTATGGAGCATGTGGACTTTAAAGATACCTATAAAGAAGGTAGCAAAGATATCCGCAACTGCCATATCAACATCGGAACCGGTAAGGAAATCACCATCCGCCAACTGGCCGAACGGATCGTTGAAACAGTAGGTTATCAAGGTAAACTGACCTTCGACAGCAGCAAACCGGACGGCACAATGCGCAAGCTAACCGATCCTTCAAAACTGCATGCACTGGGCTGGCACCACAAAATTGAAATCGAGGAAGGCGTACAAAGAATGTACGAATGGTACTTGAAATAAGAAATGAAGTTACTGTAAATATGCTATTAGCTGAATGTTTTTTGCTAATAGCATATTTTTTTTAGCTATAATGATAATTAAATTAGCTATAATGATAATCAGTTGAGCTATGAGCATAATTTGTTTAGCTATAATGATATTCATTTAGCTCATAGCTTAATCTGTTTATGCCATGAGCTAATCTATTTTATCACAAGCTAATCCTTTTTGTTTATAAGCCTTCATCCAACTAAGCATCATTTATTCAACCATAAGCACCATTCATTCAATTATAAGCCTCATCCATTGTATTTATAACGTATCGCCACACAAATTCCCCCACTACTCTCTCCTCCATTTCCAAAAAATCTTCACTCTTAATTCTTCATTCTTAATATAATTGCTATATTTGCACAATTTAATACCAAATGTGCAAAAAACAATGGAACAAAGTTTTATAGCCTATATTGAGAATAGTATCAAAGAATAATTGGGACCTGATGCCCTGACCGATTATAAAGGTGCAACTTTACAGTATAAAGACGTAGCTCGTAAAATCGAGAAACTCCATATCATCTTTGAAGAAAGCGGAATCCGCAAAGGAGACAAGATTGCCGTTTGTGGAAGAAACAGCTCTCACTGGGGAGTTACTTTCCTTGCCACACTGACGTATGGAGCCGTTATTGTACCTATTCTCCATGAATTTAAAGCAGACAATGTGCATAATATCGTCAACCACTCGAAGCCAAGTTACTGCTTGTAGGAGATATGGTATGGGAAAACCTGAACGAGTCGGCAATGCCGCTATTGGAAGGTATCCTGATGATGAATGACTTCACCCTATTAGTGTCACGCAGCGAACGACTCACGTATGCACGCGAACATCTGAACGAAATGTTCGGCAAAAAATATCCGAAGAATTTCCGTAAAGAGCATGTCGCTTATCACAAAGACGAACCGGAAGAACTGGCAGTTATCAATTATACTTCGGGAACAACGAGTTATTCCAAAGGAGTAATGCTCCCCTACCGCAGCCTGTGGTCGAATACCAAATTTGCTTTTGAAGTGTTGGAACTGGAAGCCGGAGATAAAATCGTTTCCATGCTTCCTATGGCACACATGTACGGATTGGCTTTTGAATTCCTTTATGAGTTCTCCGTAGGTTGCCACATCTACTTCCTCACCCGTATGCCAAGCCCTAAGATTATCTTCCAGGCTTTTGAAGAAGTGAAACCCAGTCTGATTGTTGCCGTACCACTCATCATCGAAAAGATAATCAAGAAAAGCGTACTTCCGAAGTTGGAAACTCCGGCGATGAAGATATTGCTGAAAGTGCCTATTATCAATGACAAGATAAAGGCAACAGTGCGCGAAGAGATGATTAAGGCATTTGGCGGAAACTTCAAGGCAGTCATCGTAGGAGGTGCAGCGTTCAATCAGGAAGTGGAACAATTCTTGAAAATGATTGATTTCCCTTATACAGTTGGATATGGAATGACGGAATGTGGTCCGATTATCTGCTACGAAGATTGGAGAAAGTTCAAACCGGGTTCTTGCGGAAAGGCTGTGCCACGGATGGATGTACGGGTATTGTCATCTGATCCCGAAAATATTGTTGGTGAAATTGTATGTAAGGGCCCGAATGTGATGCTGGGCTATTACAAAAACGAAGAAGCCACTCAAGAAGTCATCGACAAGGACGGTTGGTTGCACACCGGCGACTTGGCTTTGATGGATGAAGAAGGTAATGTTACAATCAAAGGACGCAGCAAGAACCTGTTATTGAGCTCCAGCGGACAGAATATCTATCCGGAAGAAATTGAAGATAAGTTGAACAACCTGCCATACGTGGCTGAAAGCATTATCGTTCAGCAAAACGAGAAACTTGTCGGACTTGTTTATCCCGACTTTGACGATGCGTTCGCTCACGGCCTGAAGACTGAAGACATCGAACAAGTAATGGAAGAAAACCGCGTGACACTGAACACCATGTTACCGGCATACAGCCAAATATCCAAGATGAAAATTTATCCGGAAGAATTTGAAAAGACACCGAAGAAGAGCATCAAGCGTTATTTGTATCAGGAGGCAAAAGGCTAATATAAAGTTAGCTGCATAAGATATAACTTAAACCGAAAAAGAGAAAGGAATGAAGATAAAGAAAACAATACTTACGGCAGCTATACTAATGGCTGCCGTTTCTTTACCGGCACAGAACAAGAGTGCAGGGATCAATATATCCATCTGGAAAGATATATGCACGCAACCGCATGACAGTACACAGACAACCTATGTAAACATCGGCCTCCTGTCTACCATGAACCGTCTGAACGGTGTGGGTATCAATGCGTTGGGAAGCGTGGTTCATGGTGACATGAACGGAGTACAAATCACCGGATTAGCCAACTTGGCAGGGGGCACTATGCGGGGCGTTCAGCTGGCCGGTATCAGTAATATCAGCGGCGATAACACCGTAGGGCTTTCTGCTGCCGGATTGGTAAATATCACCGGCGACAAAGCACAGGGAGTAGTCATATCCGGGCTAACGAGCATCGGCGGAGACAACAACTCGGGGTTAATGATTAGTGGTTTCATGAATGTGACGGGCAATATGGCTTCGGGCTTACACTTTTCCGGAGTAGCAAATATCACCGGACAGAGCTTCGGTGGTCTGATGGCTTCGGGACTTTTAAATGTAGTAGGCGAACACATGAACGGTTTGCAGATAGCAGGAATTGCCAATATAACCGCATCAAAGCTGAATGGAGTGCAAGTAGCATTATGCAACTACGCTACGAAAGCGCGCGGACTTCAAATTGGTCTTGTCAATTACTACAAAGAAGATATGAAAGGTTTCCAACTTGGTTTGGTGAATGCAAATCCTGATACAAAAGTGCAAATGATGGTATACGGTGGAAATGCAACGCCTGCCAATATCGGGGTACGGTTCAAGAACCAGTTGTTTTATACAATATTGGGAGTGGGTTCCATGTATCAGGGATTGAATGATAAGTTTTCGGCCAGCGCATCCTATCGTGCCGGTCTGTCTTTCCCCCTTTACAAGGGGTTATCCATCAGCGGAGACCTCGGATACCAGCATATCGAGGCTTTTGACAACAAAGATGAGGTCATCCCGAAACGCCTGTACGCATTGCAGGCACGTGCAAATCTGGAATATCAATTTACCAAGAAGTTCGGCATCTTTGCAACAGGTGGATATGGGGTAACCAGATTCTATAATAAATCGAGCAATTACGATAAGGGAGCTATTATCGAAGCGGGTATTGTTCTTTCTAAACAGGAGTCGGGAAGACACTTTGACTATTTTTAAACACTAATATCAAGGCATTGCTTTACTAATTATAATTCGTTCCACATGATTGTTTGTTTGCAGAAAACTTTTCCTTTGTCCTCTGCGTCCCACCTAGGTGGAACGAATCACTCAAGACACTAAAAATTATTGAATTTTATATTGCAAAGAAATAGCATTCATATCACACTTTTCTTTTATCAGACCGGTACGATAAGCAACGAGCAATTTCTTCAAATCCTGTATTTGAGTCACCAGTTCTTTTCCTTTATCGGTATCTTTCACCATCATCCGTTGCGAATTGAACTCCAGGACAAAGTTGGTAGATTTGATATCAAGTCCCTCTTCGATAGCTTTCTGACGAGACTGGAACGGCTGTACGAGCTGCATACCATGAGAGTGATAAACAAGCGTATATCCCGCAATTCCCGTTTCCGGCTGATAAGCTTTTGAGAATCCGCCATCAATAACGAAAAGCTTGCCATTGGCTTTCATTGGCTGTTCTCCCTGAATTGTTTTCACAGGCACATGCCCGTTGATGATATGCGAGTGAGGGCCGGAAGCTCCAAACTCTGCCAAAATCTGATCGCAGACATCTTCCCGGTTACGCAATGTATAATAATAACCTTTCTTCTCTTTATGCAATTCTTTATCTTCTACGAAATAACGCTCAAAGGTCGCCATCTTATCCTTATCGAACAAGGGGAGCTTCCGGACCACACCACATATACCAAATGTAATCCATAGCAAATTCCTTATCCTCCTCCCCTTCTTCATCGAAGTACGCAGTACGAATCAGTTGATCGGCTTTATCCAGCAATTTACGCCCCCAATACTCCTTACCACGTATTTTGACATGCTTAAAGCTGCCATCCTCATTCAGAGGGACAGAAGCGTGATAAAGAAGATTTGAATTTGAAACCAGATACATTCCGCCATAGGTAAACAGGCAACGCATGTGTTTCTTCAGCTTTTCACTATTCATAAATGAATAATGAATCTTTTCTACCAATTCGCGTTCTTCTTCCGTCAACCGGTAAGGATCGGCAGGATCTACGGTAGGGAAGTTGGTATCGCGCAAAGCATATTCTTTTCCTTCGTATACAAAGACGCCACGCTCAAAATCAATCTTTTCCAGCAGTTTGCGGTTGGTCATCCCAAACTCCGGACGACGGTCGATGATTTCGGCTTCCAGTTTAAACTGGATAATGGTAATGGCCTTATGCATTTGAGTGATCAAGCGCAGAGTCTTCTCATTATAATGAGCGTCGGCAAAATTCATTCTTCGGCATGAAGATGGTGCAAGGATCATCGGCATACGTATCCATTGCAAAAGTAGCCAATGGAAGCAGATTGATTCCGTATCCGTCTTCAAGCGTGCCCAGGTTGCCGTAGCGCATGGACATACGTATCACGTTGGCAATACAGCTGTCGTTACCGGAAGCTGCACCCATCCAGAGAATATCATGATTTCCCCATTGAATATCGAAGTTATGGTAATTGCACAACGTATCCATGATGATATGCGCGCCAGGACCACGGTCGTAAATATCGCCTACGATATGAAGAGAGTCAATAGTCAGACGCTGAATCAGATTGCACATAGCGATAATGAAATCGTCGGCACGCTTGGTAGTGATAATCGTACTGATAATTACATTGATATAGGCATGCTTGTTCGGCTCGATGGAAGATTCGTGCAATAATTCCTGAATAATATATGAGAACTCGGCAGGCAGCGATTTACGAACCTTCGAACGGGTATATTTGGAAGATACATTCTGACAGACCTTCACCAGTTGGTTCAGGGTAATCAGATACCAATCATCCAGATCCTTTTCACGGGCTTTCACTAATTGAAGTTTCTCTTCGGGATAGTAAATCAACGTGCAGATTTCTTTCTTTTCAGCCTCGCGGAGAGTGTTGCCGAATATTTCATTTACTTTACGTTTTACCGCACCTGAAGCGTTTTTCAGTACGTGCTGAAAAGCCTCGTATTCTCCATGAATGTCAGTCAGGAAATGCTCTGTCCCTTTAGGTAGATTTAAGATAGCCTCCAGATTGATTATTTCCGTACTAGCATCGGCAATCGTAGGAAAACTTCGGGAAAGCAGTTGCAGGTAACGGAGATCGCCCACAATGCTTTCAGGAGTTATGTTACTTTGAGCAGTCATTTTATTTACTATTTTACTATTTACAATTTACTAGTTACTAATTACGATTCAGCAATGTACCATTCTCAATTTAACAAGAACATCAACAACACTTGGGCGATAATTACCCGCAAGAACATACATAGCGGATAAACAGTCGCATAGGCTACGGATGGGTTGTCGCCGGGGATTGTATCGTTTACATAGTTCAGTGCCATCGGA